>Ga0308156_1000393_pt1 | contig 94811 bp, 80 predicted proteins | sample PhyAR2_FD_201041 | JGI IMG/M metagenome (GOLD analysis project Ga0308156, IMG submission 201041) | Phyllosphere microbial communities from UC Gill Tract Community Farm, Albany, California, United States - DLSL A.R2 | ecosystem: Host-associated > Plants > Phyllosphere > Unclassified | place: USA... | reverse complement strand
ATCAAGATCTGGTTTTTTATTGAATGCATCAACAATCTGCTGATGTAATGAGTCTGGGAAATTGTCCCATGCATCAGTTGTAAAAATATTCATGATATATCTTCCATATATGCTTCATTCGATGTGCACTTTTTTGTTTTTTTAAGGACGATAAAATTCGTTCTGTAAAAACAAAATGCCAGTGCAACTCTTGACGAATGGCTCTACACGGAAGATACTTGGATTGCTAGGTCTCTATATCTAGGTGTAGAGCCAACGGATCCGAAAGGATCCGTTTCTATTTGTGCTTTATGAAATTCTTGTCACAGCGTCTCCTTAATTTTTTCGAAAGTAAAATCAGGTTCTATAATTCCATCCTTTAGACCAAGTTTGACTGCGATCTGGTGGCTTTTACCACGGACAGGGATTTTGTTTGAATTTAAAACTTGATGAACTAATTCTGGAGTGAATCCATTCTGACGAGCCCAGTCCGCAACAGATAGACCCCGTTTCTGAAGTTCACTTCTTACTTCTTGAGATGTTCTCATCATGGAAAGATTACTTAATAACCATTAATAATTTAAAAATATAAGTAGAAAGGATAAAATTCAAGCATTAATTTATAAAAAATTAATGTTTTTCAATATATTGCATATTATATTGAATTTGATCATATATAAGGTACTAGAATTCATCACATTAATTGGTAGAGTTTTCTTTTGTAGAAAGTTAAATTTGAGAGGGTGCTAGACCATAGTAAATTGGTGTACCTATCATACTAATGAGGTGTTGTTATGTATCTACCATTTGATAAATCAGATCATAGTAATTGTTTCCTTATCCGTTCTTATCAGAAGGACTTTAAGGTAAAATGATTGCTCTGGGTTATAGTTGATTCCCGAGTTTGAGAAAACATGAAGCAAAATACAATCGTTCAAAAAATCTGGAGCTTATGTAATATTTTACGAGGCGATGGAATCACTTATTATCAATATGTATCTGAACTTAGTTACTTATTGTTTCTCAAAATTGCTCAAGAAAATGGTTCTGAAAAATTAATACCTCAAGGCTATAGATGGTCTGACTTAGAGGCCCATCCAGAAGATGGACTACTAGGATTCTATCAAGAAATGCTTACCCATTTAGGGGCAAATGCTGAAAATGAGGTTATCAAAGCAATTTATGCCTTTCCTACGACAGTTTTTTCTCATTCTGAAAATTTAAAAGCAGTAATAAATGGTATTTCGAAAATTGAGTGGCATGAAGTCGGCAAGGACAGTTTTGGTGATCTTTATAGTGATTTAATTGATAAAAGTGCTCAAGACACACGTTCAGGGGCTGGACAGTACTTTACACCGCGTCCTTTAGTTGATGCTATAGTCAGATTAGTACGTCCTAGTCTTGGTGAATTAATTCAAGATCCTGCAACGGGAAGTGGAGGCTTTTTAGTCTCATCTGATAGTTATATTCGGAGCAAATATTCAAAACAAGACTATGAAAATAATCCTCCTAAATATCAAGGTGTGGAAATCGAGAAAAATACTCGTCGTATTTGTTTAATGAATACTTTTTTACATGGTTTGGATGCGAGCATTATTTATGGTGATGCATTAACAGATGATGCAACTGAGTTAAATATAGCTGATGTTATTGTGGCTAATCCGCCATTTGGGAGCAAAGCAGGGAGTAAACGTCCTGTACGTAAAGATCTTCCATTTCCAAATACGAACAAGCAACTTGCCTTTTTGCAACATATTTATCTAGGCTTAAAACCAGGGGGCCGTGCAGCAGTAGTATTACCAGACAATGTGTTATTTGAAGCTGGTTTAGGAGTTGATATACGTCGTGACCTGATGAATAAATGTAATTTACATACCATCTTACGGTTACCAACGGGAATTTTTTATGCTAAAGGTGTGAAAACTAACGTATTATTTTTTACTAAAGGAAGTAGTACTGATAAATTTCAAGAACAAAACTGCACCAAAGATATTTGGATATATGACTTGCGGACAAACATGTCTAGTTTTGGAAAGAGAGTACCTTTTGGACCTACGCATTTAATACCATTTGAAAAGGTATTTGGAGAAGACCCAAATGGTCAAAGTATTCGGAAAGAAGGTGAGTACAGCTTTGAATCTGAGAAGCTAGAAATAATACAATCTATCGAAAACCAAGGTATAGATGAACGTTTAGCACATAGTCGATGGCGTAAATTTTCAAGAGACTGGGTTAGTAAGTATAAAAATGACTCTTTAGATATCAGTTGGTTAAAAGATAAAGATAATCTAGATGTGACAAGTTTATCTGAACTTGAAATGTTAATATATAGTGCTAGAGATGAGTTGGAAGTGGCACTAAGTGAGCTAGATGGGTTATTGGCAGCATTTGAAGAGACAAATTAATGAATAAACGTGATTTGCCTGATGGGTGGTGCTTAGTAAAAATATCTGATATTTCTCATAAAACTGAACAACGTAAACCAGAAAATTCTGAAAAATTTTTCTATGTTGATATTGGAAGTATTAATAGAGAGTTAAAAAAGATTGAATCACCTCAATATTTATATGGTAAAGATGCACCGAGTCGGGCTCGAAAAGTAATACAGAGTGGAGATATATTAGTATCATTAACTAGGCCAAATTTAAATGCAGTTGCATTAGTGCCTATGGAATATACTAATCACATAGCATCTACAGGGTTCGAAGTAATAAAACCTATTTTGGTAGACAGTCGATATATTTTCTTCTTAACCAGAACAAGTGATTTTATTGATACTATTAGTGGTACTGTTAGAGGTGCACTTTATCCAGCAACAACGCCATCGAATATCCAAGCTTACACTTTCCCTCTCCCTCCTTTAGCAGAACAAAAGGTTATTGTTGAAAGACTTGATGTGCTATTAGCCAAGGTACAAACTATAAAAGAGAGTTTAGAGCATATTTTTGATATTCTAAAAGCATTTCGTCAATCGGTAATAACAGCCGCGGTGACTGGAAAATTAACAGAAGAATGGAGATATAGATCTAATTATTCATTTACTAGTTGGTCCTTAAAAAAACTAGATGATATTTCTAGTGATGTTTCATATGGTTATACAGCGAGTTCAAGTAATCTTCCTATTGGGCCTAAAATGTTAAGGATAACAGATATCCAAGATAATAGGGTTAACTGGGATGATGTTCCATATTGTCAAATTGGGGATGATAAAAAGAAAAAGTATCTCTTAGAAACTGGAGACTTAATTTTTGCACGTACTGGAGCAACGGTAGGAAAAAGCTATTTAATAAAAGAAATGCCTCCAGAATCTGTATATGCATCATATTTAATTAGAGTAAGATGTACTCCTGAAAACTCTATGGAATACTTAGCCTTATTTTTTCAATCTACTGATTATTGGGATCAGATTACTGAATTTTCAGCTGGAATTGCCCAACCAAATGTAAATGGTACCAAATTGAAAAATCTTCTAGTACCAATTCCTCCGTTAGAAGAGCAGCTTGAAATCGTTCATCGTATCAAGAACTTATTCAATTTTACTGATAATATTGAACAAAAAAGTAATGAAGCCTTGGAACGAGTTAAAAAGCTTACACAATTTATACTAGCAAAGGCTTTTGCTGGGGATCTTACCACTGATTGGCGTCTCTCTAATCCTGATTTAATTAGAGGAAGTAATAGTGCTGAGTCATTGCTAAAAAAAATCCAAACTGAACGTGAAATATTAAGCAAACAACCTCGAAAGCATGTAGTGAGAAATAAACAGGGGGACACTATTGTAATGAATAAGCTTATTAGTGTACTTGAAGAGGTCGGTGATTGGATTGAAGCACAAGAGGCTTTCCGTCTTTGTGGAGTTGTGGATGGAGTACAGACTGAACGAATAGAAGAGTTGTATTCTGAGCTACGTGATTTAGATAAAGCAGGACGTTTAGAGGTTAATACAATTACTGATGAACGAGGTCGTAAACTTTATGATCAGCTAAAATTGGTAGAGATCTAAATATGCGTCTTGATAAATTAATAATCGGAAGTCCAAAAGATAGTCCATCTCATAGATTTAAAAATTTGAAGAATGTTACTATAGATTTCAGCCAAAAACATTGGATGACTGTAGTTATAGGGTGGAATGGTACAGGTAAGTCTAATGTTTTAGAGGCACTCGCAATTATATTTCGCGATTTAATTGCAAAAAAACGTATGCCTGAATTTGCATTTCAGCTTTCTTATTATATGGGGGACAATGATAAGCAGATAAGAATATATATTGATGCTGACCCTGATCGTAAAAAAGATGCATTTCTAATTTATATATTTGACAAAGAAGAGAGTGGATCAAATAATTATCAGTTATTTGATGTTCAGGGTAATGAAGATAAAAAGACATTAGGTACCCCAATTAAGATATCTACATTTCTTAATTCAGATGTGCAGTACTTACCTCGGTATGTCTTTAGTTACTATTCTGGTGAAAGTTCTCGAATGCATGAGATATTTCGCCCATATCTTGAAAATTATGATAGTAAATTGCGTAATGGTGAAGACCCGGGATTAAAAAGGCTATTCTATGCAATGCCAGTACACAGTCAATTTGTACTCTTAGCTTTTATAATCCAACAATCAGATGACGTACGTGAACTACTTGAGAAAGATATGGGGATTGATCCAGATGAGGGGATCGAGTCAGTTCTTTTTGTTTTAAAACAACCTGGTTGGAGTAAAAGGAGAGGTAATAAGAGTAAGGATGTCGAGGGTGATGATAGATTTTGGGGATCAAAAGGAGTGGTTCAAATATTTTTGGATCGGCTGCTAAATATATCTTTAGCGCCTATCAGAGTAAAACGAGATAAACAAATCACACTTTGGAATAAAGAATTTACGGAATTCCAATATTTGTTTATTAAAGACATTCAAGCTCTTCGAACTCTGGTGGGTGATCAGCCTCCTGCACAATTTTTCCGTGATTTAGAGAGTACACATGTTTCAGAACTAATTGAAGAGGTCCGAATTCGTGTACGTTTGAGAAAAAATGATGGTAGTGTGACTTTTCGTGAGTTAAGTGAGGGAGAGCAGCAATTGCTAACAGTATTAGGCTTATTGCGTTTTACTGCTGAAGAGGAAAGTCTTTTTTTACTTGATGAGCCAGATACACATTTAAATCCGCGCTGGAGTGTAGATTATATCTCTTATTTAAAAAAATTTATTAAAGATGGCCCCCAACAAACGGAAAGTAGTCATATTTTAATGACAACACATAATCCTCTTGCAATTGCTGAATTAGATCGAGATCAAGTGCAGATTTTACGTATGTCAAAGCCAAATGAGAAATCTCGTCAGATTTTTGCATGTCACCCAGAAATTGCACCGAGGGGAATGGGATATGCTGCAATAGTAACCAGTGATATGTTTGGTATTGCATCGACTTTAGATGAACCAACCCAACTTTTGCTAGAAGAACAGAGGGCATATGCAGCTAAAGAGATTTTATCGCAGAACGAACAGTCTGAATTAGATTTAATTAATGCCAAACTTGATAGACTTGGTTTTAGGTTTTTCCATCCTGATGATGAATATTCTCGCTATTTAAGGTTAAGAAATTCATTATTGACTGATAAATTTAATACAGCCACTCCTAAGCAATTAGCTGAACAAGTGGTCGAAATGCCCCGTGCTGATCGGGAGGCTTTAGCTAAAGATTTAATAGCAGAGTTGCTCTCTAAGAATTCAAAGAATGAATAAAGGAGAAAATCCTTGAGATATGTGCAGCGGTCAAAGCTATCAATGCCAACAGGTTGGTTGCAGCGTGCTCAAGCAGCTAAACAAGCAGTAGCTACTGGAGCAGATCCAAATAGTTATTCAAATATTTGGCGTGATCTTAAAGATGGATTGGCTGGGCTATTGAATGATAAGTGTTGGTATTGTGAATCACCCATTGATAGAGCTGATAATGCCGTTGATCATTTTCGTCCTAAAAATCGTGTTAGTGATACTGTAAATCCACATGTTGGCTATAGATGGTTGGCTTTTGATCCGTCAAATTTTCGTTATGCATGTACTTATTGCAATAGTAGGCGCTTAGGTGTTAATACGGCTGGGGGTAAAGCAGATCGTTTTCCACTGGTTAATGAAGCAACTCGTGTATACAGTGAGGGATCTATAGATCAAGAGTATCCAATGCTTCTTGATCCATGTGATTTAACTGATTGGAAACTATTAGGTTGTCATCAGGAAAATGGCTTGCCTTGCGCAACTAGTACTGAAGCTACTCCAAAGCAGCGTGCAGAAGTTTCCATTGAAGTATATCATTTGAATTATGAGCCTACCTGTAAACGTAGACATGCTGTTGCAGTGCAACTCATGGCTGATATTGATGATGCTAAACGTTTTTTTGAATTGGCAACCCAAGATCAAAGTAGACGAGCTGATTTTATAAAAGTGGCTGAACGTTTAAGACAAGCGATAGATAGAGATGCACCATTTAGTGGTGATATGCATTTTTTGATGAGGGGGCAGCGTCATACATCGCATCCTTGGATACAAGATCTTTTAGATGCATAAAAAGAATATTTGTAATTCTATTATCAATTATTAAAAATACCAAAATCACCTTATTAATAAGTAGAAATCCGAAGGTGGATTGGTTTTTTATTTAAGAGGTATTGCTTTAATAATAAATTAAACCTTCATGAAGATGATGTTTTTAGAAATAAAAAATCCGACCTAAGGTCGGATTTTTTATTTCAGTGTCATTACATGTGTCGCGTAATGTCGTTACATGTGTCGTAAATGTCAACTCATGTGTCGCGTGACGCGGATTTTTTATTTCAGTGTCGTTACATGTGTCGCGTGACGGACGATTCAGCCTTTACCAGCTCAACGCACCACCAGTTTGGTAATCTGTTACACGCGTTTCAAAAAAGTTCTTCTCTTTACGCAAGTCCATCATCTCAGACATCCACTGGAACGGGTTGTTCACGCCAGGGTATTGCTCTGGTAAGCCAAGCTGTGCCAAACGACGGTTACAGATAAACTTCAAATACTCTTCCATCATGGCTGCATTCATACCCAATACACCGCGTGGCATCGTGTCACGTGCATATTCGATTTCAAGCAAAGTACCTTCCACAATCATCTGAATCACTTCTTGCTGGAATTCGGCAGTCCATAAACTCGGGTTTTCAATCTTGATCTGGTTGATCATGTCGATACCGAAGTTTACGTGCATCGATTCATCACGCAAAATATACTGGAACTGTTCAGATACACCGTTCATCTTATTACGGCGGCCCATACTCAAAATTTGGGTAAAGCCACAGTAGAAGAAAATCCCTTCAAGAACACAGTAAAACGCAATCAGGTTACGCAATAACTGCTGATCGGTTTCAGGTGTACCTGTTTGGAAAGTAGGATCGCTAAGCGATTGTGTATACTTAAGACCCCACGCCGCTTTGCGTGCCACACTTGGAATCTCGTGATACATATTGAAGATTTCGCCTTCATCCATACCCAACGATTCGATACAGTACTGGTACGCATGGGTGTGAATTGCTTCTTCAAATGCCTGACGTAAAATGTACTGACGGCACTCTGGGTTGGTAATCAAACGGTAAATCGCCAAAACCAGATTATTCGCTACCAAAGAGTCGGCAGTCGAAAAGAAGCCCAAATTACGTTTAACAATCACACGCTCGTCTTCAGTTAAGCCATTTTCAGACTTCCAAAGCGCGATGTCGTGGTTCATGTTAACTTCTTGTGGCATCCAGTGGTTGGCACATCCGTCTAGGTACTTCTGCCAAGCCCATTCGTATTTAAACGGCACAAGCTGGTTTAAGTCTGCACGGCAGTTGATCATCGCCTTGTCGTCAACCTGTACACGCGCTGCACCTGTTTCGATCTCTTGCAAACCAGCGCTGATGTCCAGATGCTTTAAGGATTCAGATGCTCGAGCCACCGGATCGGTTGGATCTGTTGATCGCACGGAATCGGTTCCAGTGGATTGTACATTTGCCACACTCGGCGATGATGGCTCTGTAGCAGATACCAACGGCGTAGCTGGCGCTTTTTTCGTATCGACGGGCGCAGACTGGTGTTCATGTGCAGCCGGTTTTTGCGAATCATCTTCTAAATCGTCCCAACTCAGGATAGACATATCAATTCTCTCTTCGTTGTTAATATCGTTTTCGATATCTTTTGGAAGATATCTTTACTATACGCTTATTCTGTGTAAGCAAAATTAAGTTTTATCGATAACTGCTCTAAAATTAATGAATAGAACAAATATCCCTACGACTTATTTTGATTACGCTGTTGTTCACGAATTTTCAAAAACGCGTAAACCAAGGGCGTGTAGAACACAATTGAGGCAACAATGAGCACCGCCAAACCAAGCATATAGTTGTGAGTCAGATGCCACATCGTGTTGTCCTCATGTTCAATCAGGAACGCCTCAAACCGAAACGTTCCTGAAGGGATGTTTTACTGACACGCTTCGCAGTCAGGATTATCGATTGAGCAAGCCATTGGTACTGGAGCGGCTTGTGCAAAGCCATCTTCAGTGCTTTCTGCTTTTGCTTCTGGCGCAACAGCTGCCACTGGTGCTGCAGCTGCGGTAGCTTTAACTGCATTTAATGCGCCAGTGTTAATGGTCGACTTCTCGGCAGAAGTGGCACCTAATGCACGGAGGTAATACGTCGTTTTGAGGCCACGCAACCATGCCATTTTATAGGTAATGTCAAGTTTCTTACCGTTTGCACCTGCAATGTACAAGTTCAGCGATTGCGCTTGATCGATCCATTTTTGACGACGAGAGGCTGCATCAACAATCCAGCGTGGCTCAACTTCAAATGCTGTAGCAAAAATTGCTTTTAATTCTTCAGGAATACGCGCAATTTTTTGTACCGAACCTTCAAAGTGTTTCAGGTCGTTAACCATCACGGTGTCCCACAGGCCGCGTTCTTTCAAAGCGCGTACAAGGTATGGGTTGATGACCGTAAATTCACCCGACAAGTTCGATTTTACATACAGGTTTTGGAAGGTTGGCTCAATCGACTGTGAAACGCCACAAATGTTCGAGATGGTTGCGGTTGGTGCAATCGCCATCACATTTGAGTTACGCATACCGTCTTTTTGCACTTTAGCGCGTAGAGTATCCCAGTCTAGGCGTTGGGTGCGGTCTACTTCAAACATACGCTCTGGACGTGATTTTGCTACGATATCAAGTGAGTCGATTGGCAAAATACCCTGATCCCAGAGTGAACCTTTAAAGGTTGAGTACACACCACGTTCAACCGCCAAGTCGCTTGACGTTTGAATCGCGTAGTAGCTGATAACTTCCATCGATTCATCTGCAAAATCAACCGCTGCATCAGAACCGTAAGCAAGACCCAATTCATACAATGCATCTTGGAAGCCCATGATGCCCATTCCCACAGGGCGGTGCTTCAAGTTCGAGTTTTTCGCTTGTGGCACTGCGTAGTAGTTGATGTCGATAACGTTGTCGAGCATGCGCACAGCAGTTTTGATGGTACGTGCCAGTTTCTCACGGTCAAGTGAACCACCTTGTACGTGCTGAACAAGGTTGATCGAACCTAAGTTACATACTGCAATTTCATCTTCGCTGGTGTTGAGCGTAATTTCTGTACACAAGTTTGACGAGTGAACCACGCCCACATGCTGTTGTGGCGAACGTAAGTTACATACATCTTTAAATGTAATCCACGGATGGCCTGTTTCAAACAGCATCGACAGCATTTTACGCCACAAGTCTTGCGCACGGACTTTTTTGTGCAACAGCTCTTGTTCTTTAGCAATCGCTTCATAGTGCGCATAACGCTCTGCAAATGCTTCGCCAGTCAAGTCGTGTAGGTCTGGTACTTCAGATGGCGTAAATAACGTCCATTCTGCATCTTCAAACACACGTTGCATAAACAGGTCTGGTACCCAGTTGGCCGTGTTCATGTCGTGTGTACGACGGCGGTCATCACCCGTGTTCTTACGAAGCTCTAGGAATTCTTCGATGTCGAGGTGCCATGTTTCTAGGTATGCACAGACTGCGCCTTTACGCTTACCACCTTGGTTAACCGCAACAGCTGTATCGTTCGCTACTTTCAAAAATGGTACAACACCTTGAGACTTACCATTGGTGCCTTTAATGTACGAGTTGAGTGCGCGTACTGGTGTCCAGTCATTACCCAAGCCACCCGCCCATTTAGACAGCATCGCATTGTCGCGGATCGCGCCATAAATGTTGTAAAGGTCATCACCAATGGTGGTGAGGTAACAGCTCGACAACTGTGGGCGTAGTGTGCCGGCGTTGAACAGGGTCGGGGTAGACGCCATGTAGTCAAAGCTTGAAAGCAGGTTATAAAACTCGATTGCACGTGCTTCACGGTTTTCTTCGTTGAGCGCCAGACCCATCGAGACACGCATGAAGAACAATTGTGGCAATTCGTAACGCACGCCATCTGAATGAATGAAGTAGCGGTCGTAAAGCGTTTGTAAGCCCAAGTACGTAAACTGGTTTGAGCGCTCAGGTTTAATCGCTGCCGCCAATTGCGCCAAGTCAAACTTTAAGAGTTCTGGGTCTAGTAGCTCAAGCTCAATCCCTTTTTTCAGGAAAGTTTCAAGCGCATCGCTTTCTAGGGTGTCTTCTGGTAAACCCAAAAACTCAAGGCCTTTTGCCACAAGTTCGTTACGCAATAAACGCGCAGTCACGTAGGTATAGTTTGGCTCTTGTTCAATACGTGTACGTGTTGCCATCATCATGGTGGTGGCGATGTCGCTAATTTTGACACCGTTGTACAGGTTTTTAACAGTTTCATCGACAATTGCTTGAATGTTAATGCCTTCAAGGCCTTCCGCTGCTTTTTCAACAGTGGCTTTTAGTGCATCGAGATCAAGCGGTTGAAGCTGACCTTGATTGTCGGTGATTTGTAAGGTTGGGTGATGGTTGGCGCCTGCTTGCTGGCGTGCAGTACTACGCTGCTCACGGTAAATCACGTAAGCACGCGCAACTTTTTGTTCTCCAGTACGCATCAGCGCAAGTTCAACCTGATCCTGAATTTCTTCAATATGAATAGTACCGCCAGAAGGTAAGCGACGGTTAAAGGTGTTCATCACCATTTCGGTTAATTGACTGATTCGGTCATGAATACGACTTGAGTCAGCGCTTTGCTGACCTTCAACAGCTAAGAATGCCTTTCCAATCGCAACAGAGATTTTCTCTGCATCAAAGGTAGCAACTTCTCCATTGCGTTTAATCACCTGAAGTTGTCCAGGAGTTGAAGTGATTACGCTCATGTCAGCATAGCTCCATTGTGATCTGTATTTATGTTCATGGACCATTTGAACCGGGCAAATTTGTGCACGATGTTTGAGGGATAAACACAAGACTTAGTGGTTAATATAGTTTATAGGCACAAGATACGGGAATTTTGGCAGGATATCAATCTTGACTTTTCTTTAATTTTTTTTCCAAATTCTATGTGCATGATTCTGTGGTGCATAGCATAGCAAAGGCTGCTAAAAACACGTATAGATAACTGTGTGGATAACTCAAAAAACACTCGTTCAGTGCTGTTGTTTTGGTCCGGTGAAATAATTTGTTTAATAATTGGACGGTCTTTGCGACGACTGGTGAACTTGTGATCTGAGGCGGAAAAATATTTAAAAAGACCTGAAAATTCAACACTTAATAAAAATGCAACAAAATACAACGGACGTGTATCAGTTTGGTGAACGAGGACTTGTTTACAATGTAAACGTGTGTATATTGCAATCTATTATGTCGGTGTAATTGTTGGTTTTTGAACAAGACACTTTAATAGATGATAGGGGCAAAAGTATGAGCCAAGAAGAAAAGTTACCCAAAATTTTAATTGTTGAAGATGACGAGCGTCTTGCACGTCTGACACAAGAATATTTGATCCGTAATGGATTGGAAGTGGGGGTCGAAACAGACGGTAATCGCGCGATTCGTCGTATTATTGGCGAACAACCAGATTTAGTTGTACTTGATGTGATGTTGCCTGGTGCCGATGGCTTGACGGTTTGTCGCGAAGTGCGCCCTCATTATCATCAACCTATTTTGATGTTGACTGCACGTACCGAAGATATGGATCAGGTGTTAGGCCTTGAAATGGGTGCCGATGACTATGTCGCAAAACCTGTTCAGCCACGCGTATTGTTGGCGCGTATCCGTGCCTTGTTGCGTCGTACCGACAAAACAGTAGAAGACGAAGTTGCACAGCGTATCGAATTTGATGATCTAGTCATCGATAATGGCGGACGCTCAGTGACGCTCAATGGTGAACTGGTCGATTTTACCAGCGCCGAATACGATTTGTTGTGGTTACTTGCCTCTAATGCTGGTCGCATTTTGTCGCGTGAAGATATTTTCGAGCGTTTACGTGGCATCGAATATGACGGTCAGGATCGCTCGATTGATGTTCGTATTTCTCGTATTCGTCCAAAAATTGGTGACGATCCGGAAAATCCGAAACGAATTAAAACCGTTCGTAGTAAAGGTTATTTGTTTGTAAAAGAAACTAATGGCTTATAATCTTTGCCATTGAGACCAAGAGCACTTCTTGTTTAAGGCTGATCGAGTGTTTAAGCACAGTATATTTTTACGTATTTATGCGGGTTTGGTGGTACTGGTCATGTTGGTGGCCCTATTTGGCTATCTGCTTGTCCAGATCATTAACTATCAGCGCGCACAGGAATATCGTGAATCATTGACTGATGGTATTTCCTTCGTGATCAGTGAGAGTATTGCTCGTCAGCCGACTAAACAGCAAAAGCTGGACTGGATTTCCGATGCCTCAGATTTACTGGAATTACCGATTTATTATGTCGATGCCAGTAAAATCGAGTTATCCCGCACCGAAAAAAAACGTATAGAAGAACAAAAATCGGTGGTTCGGTATGATGCCGAAACCTCTATTGCATATGTGATTATCGGACTGCGGAGCGATCCACAGCATTTTCTGTATATTAAGGTCGATAAAATCGGTGAGCGCCAGATGAAAGCGCTGCCGATCTTTATTTTGGACTACTTGATTTATTATCCGGGTCAAGAAAAGCAATACGTCGAAAAAATCCAGACGCATTTTTCTTATCCGATCAATATTTATAATGTGAAAGATCTGAATCTTGATTCAGAGCAGATTGGTCGTCTTCGTCAAAATCAAAGCATTATGCTATACCGTGATAATGCCACCATTCGCGGTACGACCATTTCGATTATTTCACCTATGCCGAACAATCCACTCAATGTATTGGTGCTCGGACCGGTTCCAATGTTTAACTGGATGCCGTTTCAATTATCTGCCGGTATTACGTTGTTTAGCTTGTTTCTGCTTAGCTTAGGGGTGTATGGCTTAATCTTGCCGCTAGAGCGCAAGATTCGTCAGGTGCGTTATGCCTTAAACCGTATGAAATCAGGAGATCTGTCGCTTCGTGTTCCGATCGAGGGAAGCGATGAAATGGCCAATCTGGCTTCAAGTTATAACAATATGTCCGACCATATTCAGCGGTTGATTGAGGCACAGCGCGAACTGATGCGAGCGGTCTCGCATGAACTGCGTACACCAGTAGCACGAATCCGGTTTGGTATGGAAATGCTCGCAGAAGAAGACGATTACGACTACCGTATTCAACAAATGGAAATGATTGATCGTGATATTGAGGCACTCAATACCTTGATTGATGAAATCATGACCTACGCCAAGCTTGAGCAAGGTACGCCATCACTGGATTTTGAGGAAATTATTCTGATCGATTTGTTGAGTCAGGTAGCAGTCGAAACCGAAGCACTCAAAACCCAAAAAGAAATCGAGCTGATTCCACCTGCGACCGCCATTATGGTCGATGCAGAGCGACGTTACTTACACCGTGTGGTGCAAAACTTGGTCGGTAATGCGGTACGCTACTGCGATCATAAAGTTCGAATCAGTGGTGGTATTCAAGGCGACGGTAATGCTTACATCTGTGTGGAAGATGACGGGCAGGGGATTGCAGAAGAAGACCGCGTACGAATTTTTGAGGCATTTGCACGACTTGATGACAGTCGAACCCGTGCTTCAGGTGGCTATGGGCTTGGGCTTTCTATCGTCAGTCGTATTGCCTACTGGTTTGGTGGCACAATTGAAGTGGATGAAAGTCCAGATTTGGGCGGGGCGCGTTTTATCATGCGCTGGCCGGCTAAACGTTTTAATCAAACGTTGAAGAAAAAAACCAGTTTAAAATGAAAGAAGGCAGCTCGTAAGCTGCCTTCTTTTTGTATGTTAAATTTACTGATACAGACTGGCATCTGGTGCAATCAATGGCTTGCCTTGTTTTAATGCAGTTAATGCATCATGGTTGAAGTCTATGCTCAGTGTATTGTTTTCGGCATCAATCTTATAATGGTTAATCAGTTTTTGGTCCCCAGTTGCTAATGTGTCTACACGGTATTCATCACTGATGTTTAAAATGCCCTCAAGATTTGTGGTCGTTGAGGCGAAGTCCTCACGAAACAATTGATAAATTTCTTTTAAATCAAAAGTAACGTGATCTGCATCGGCGTGTTTTTGCGCATAGGTTTCGATATGGCGAACAAGTAATTGTGCATAAAAGAAATAATTCGGTTTATGTGTAAATTCAAGGCTCATTCTTTTACTCCTTATTCTGTCTTTTCAGCATACACATCTCATGACATGGCAGTGTATAAAGATGATTAAAGCATGTAGCTGAATTGAAACAAGTTATGAGTAACTCGAGATGGTGTTTCGTCCGTGTTGCTTGGCTCGATACAGTGCCTGATCTGCTTCCTTGAGCATTTGTTCTAAGGATGCTGTATGGTCAGGCTGAAAAAAGCTAATACCAATACTGACATGAATATAAATAGGATGATTATTGGATAAGTAAATCGGATGTTCGCTGACCTTTAAAAATAGCCTTGATAGCTGCCTTGTAATTTGCGAATAAAACGACGATACAATCCGAAGGTGACTGCGATATAACACAGATTGGCCAAAGTCAGAACAAGGATTTCGGGCAGACTTGAACCAAAAATACTGTCTGATACTAAATACCCAAGTATTCCACCTGTGAGCGCGTAGCGATTACGCAGAGTGGGGTAACGGATTAAGAGACCAAGAAAAATCGAATTGGCAGGCCAGAAAGAAGCAAGAAAGCTTAAGGGGCGGGTTAAGATACCCAAAGTACAGCAGAGAAAAATAATAATAAAAAATAAAATAAAATGTTGCTTTGTAGAGCGTGATAACGTATTTCTAAAGTAGTGAACCATAGAATCAAGCCTTAAAATAAGATGACGCTCTTAATAAAATGTTACATTTTCATTCTGCTGCGCATTTAACCGTAATTTATGAAAAGGATGAATAATCATAATTTAAATTTATTATGCTTGCGCTATTGTGGTGCAAATCGGATTGAACGTGATAAATCATGCCAATGACTCAAATGACAGACATAAACGACAAAAAAGTTAAAAAAAGAAAAAAATAATCATAAATTGATTAATGATTAGTTAAATCGATAATCTACGTGAACGTTGGGGTTGAACGTGATTGCGTGACAAAATTGTATAAAAACCATGCTAAAGGCGAAGAGGCTTGAACTAGAAAGAGAAAAGCGAAATCAGGTACAATTGGCGGGATTAATTTTGTGTTTGGTGCGGTTCCAAGACCGAAACATATATTTCTTTGTTAAATAATAGGCCTGCCAGGAGTTATCCCCGCATGAGTGCCATTACTCCATACGATTGGGCAATTATTGCCTTCGTGATCGGCGTTACATTTCTGTGCGTTTTTATGCTTACTGTTCCCTTACTCCTAGGGGGTAAATCATGGGGACGCGCAAAGCAGGAACAGTTTGAATCGGGTGTGGTGAGCGCAGGTGGTGCTCGCATTCGTTTGTCTGCAAAATTTTATTTGGTTGCTATTTTCTTTGTCGTGTTTGATCTTGAAGCACTTTATCTTTATGCATGGGCAACGTCTGTGCGTGAAGTGGGTTGGATGGGCTTTACCACGATGTTGATTTTTGTTGTAGATCTTCTGATTGCATTGATTTATGTCTTTGCGACAGGTGCCCTGACGTGGTCACCTTCAGATCGTCGTAAAGCAGCAGGAGTTAAACCGAAGATTGGATCTCCAAACATGAATATTGCAGAGATCACACGATTTAATTCAATTGAAGAGTTGGTCATCGATCCAACTGGTCATATCCCTGCACAATCCTCTGGTCGAATGAAGTCAAACACATCGACAGCACCGTCATCTATACAGGAGTAACTCGGGATGAAATATACATTAACCCGTGCGAATCCGGATGCTAATCAATATCCATTACAAGAACGCCAAGTTGTCAGTGATCCACTTCAGGAAGAAGTCAATAAAAATGTATTTATGACTCGCCTTGAAGATGTATTGCATAACGTAGTGAACTGGGGACGAAAAAATTCAGTTTGGCCTTTCAACTTTGGTACGTCTTGTTGTTATGTTGAATATGCGACAACCCTCACCGGTGTCCATGATTTATCACGTTTTGGTGCTGAGGTTATTCGTGCTTCACCGCGCCAAGCTGACTTAATGATTGTCGCGGGTACGTGCTTTGTCAAGATGGCGCCTGTTATTCAGCGCTTGTACGAACAAATGCTTGAACCAAAGTGGGTCATTTCCATGGGTGCATGTGCAAACTCTGGCGGTATGTATGACATCTACTCAGTGGTACAGGGCGTAGACAAAATCATCCCAGTCGACGTTTATATCCCAGGGTGTCCACCTCGTCCAGAAGCATTAATTCAGGCGCTAATGCTGCTGCAAAACCAAATTCAACTTGAGCGTCGTCCGTTGTCTGCCGTAATTGGTGATGATCTTCAGCCGATTTATAAGCCAAAGATGATGCCAGAACGCGATCGTAAAAATGCAGAGCGGATTGCGGTTAAAAACTTACGCTCCATGGATGAAATTGAGTAAATTTTTGATAATTTGCGCTCATCAGGGCGCAGGATGATCAAAAAACCTAAAAGAATTTGTATTAAATAGGAAGCCAAACCAATGGCTGAAACTGACATTGCTATGCCAGAATCAACCGCTGTTGATTCACGCCCAGCATTTGCAATTGTAGAAGAGCTCAAGACCAAATTTGGTGAGAACTTCTATGTGCAAACAACTTGTGAAGAGTTTCCAACTGTCTGGGTTGAACGCTCACGCGTACAAGAAGTTTTGATGTTTCTACGTAAGGTAGACCGTCCTTATGTCATGTTATTCGATTTGTCTGCAATGGATGAGCGTTTACGTGTACACCGTGACGGTTTGCCTGCTTCAGATTTCACTGTTTTCTATCACTTGCTGTCTTTAGAACGTAACAGTGACATCCGAATCAAGGTTGCTTTAAATGAGAGCGATCTCAATATTGCAACAGCGACCAATATCTGGCCAAACGCCAACTGGTACGAACGTGAAGCCTACGATATGTTTGGCATCAATTTCGAAGGGCATCCAATGCTCCGTCGTATTTTGCTTCCAACCTATTGGGAAGGCCATCCGCTTCGTAAAGAATATTCTGCACGTGCTACCGAATACACGCCGTACATGCAGGACAAAGCCAAGCAAGACTTCGAACAAGAGCATTTGCGTTTTGTTCCTGAAGACTGGGGTCTAAAGCGCGGTAATGCCGACGAAGACTTTATGTTCTTGAACTTGGGTCCAAACCATCCGTCTGCGCACGGTGCATTCCGTGTGGTCTTGCAGCTTGATGGTGAAGAAGTTAAAGACTGCGTACCGGATATCGGTTACCACCACCGCGGTGTGGAAAAAATGGCAGAGCGTCAAACATGGCACTCGTTCATTCCTTATACCGACCGTGTAGATTACTTGGGTGGTTGTGCGCAAAACATGCCGTATGTGATGGCAGTTGAGCAGCTTGCCGGTATTAAAGTGCCAGAGCGTGCCCAAGTCATTCGTGTCATGTTGAACGAATTATTCCGTATCAACAACCACTTGTTGTTCTGTGGTACAGCCATTCAGGATGCCGGTGGTATGACACCAGTATTCTATATGTTTGCCGACCGTCAAAAAGTGTATGACATCGTCGAAGCCATCACGGGTTATCGTATGCACCCGGCTTGGTTCCGTATTGGCGGTACTGCCCACGATCTTCCAAACAACTGGCATAAGCTGGTGAAGGAACTTCTTGAGTGGATGCCAAAGCGTCTAAATGAATACCATACAGCAGCGCTGAAAAATTCGGTATTTATTGGTCGTACCCGTAATGTTGCGCAATACGACGCAAAATCAGCATTGGCTTGGGGCGTGACGGGTACAGGTTTACGTGCAACAGGTATCGACTTCGACGTGCGTAAATACCGTCCGTACAGTGGCTATGAAAACTTTGATTTTGATGTGCCAGTCGAGTACGAAGGTGATGCTTACGCGCGCGTCATGGTGCATTTCCGTGAAATCACTGAGTCATTGAAAATCATTCAGCAATGTCTAGACAACATGCCGTCTGGTCCGTACAAAGCCGATCATCCATTGGCTGTTCCACCACCAAAAGACAAAACTCTGCAAGACATCGAAACCTTGATTAATCACTTCTTAAGTGTGTCATGGGGTCCGGTTATGCCTGCGGGTGAAGCATCGTTCATGACGGAAGTGGTCAAAGGGGCGAGTACCTATTATCTCACCTCAGACAAAGCCACCATGAGCTACCGTACGCGTATCCGTACACCAACCTTCACGCACTTGCAGCAAATGCCGTCAGTAATTAATGGCAGCTTGGTGTCCGACTTGATCATTTATTTGGCGACCATCGATGTGGTTATGGCCGACGTGGATCGCTAGGGATAAACGATTATGATGATTTTGACTGATAAAAAACCTCGCGTGAATGTGGAAGGGATTTTGACTGCTGATGAGATTCATGAAATTGAACATCACATTCATCATTATCCATATCCGCGTGCGGCCTCTTTGGATGCTCTTAAGTGCGTACAGCGCCGTAATGGCTGGGTTGACGATGCACAAATGAATGCAATTGCACAATTGCTTAGCATTAGTGTGGCGGACTTAGAAGGTGTTGCTACCTTTTATAACCGTATTTACCGCCAACCAGTCGGCCGCCATGTAATTTTGCTGTGTGACTCAATTGCCTGTTTCTTAATGGGTGCAGAAACGCTGGCAGAAGCATTTCAGCGTGAGTTGGGAATCCAGTACGGACAAACTACTCCAGATGGCCGTTTTACTTTATTGCCAATTTGCTGCTTAGGAAATTGCGATAAAGGTCCAACTTTAATGATCGATGAAGATACCCATGGTTTGGTGGACGTGTCTTCGGTCAAGCAGTTATTGGAGAAGTATGTATGAATACTGAACCAAAACCGATTTATGGCGATGGTAACCCTGAAACTCATCCACTGACTTGGCGTTTGAGTAAACAGGAACATGTACGAAATGCCGATGAGTACGAAGCACTGGACGGTTATGCTGGCTTTAAAAAAGCATTGGGCATGAAACCTGCTGAAGTACTTGAAGTGGTAAAAGCAGCCACAGTAAAAGGCCGTGGTGGTGCAGGTTTCCCGGCGGGCATTAAATGGTCGCTGATGGCGCCAAACGATGGTGGCCCGCGCTACCTGATTTGTAATGCCGATGAGATGGAACCAGGTACCTTTAAAGACCGTCTGTTGATGGAACAGCTTCCACATCAGTTGATCGAAGGGATGCTCATCGCAGGTTATACGCTTGAAGCAACACAAGGCTATATCTTTATTCGTGGCGAATACATCGAAGCGGCTCAGTATCTCAATGAAGCACTCGAACAAGTGCGTGCCAAAGGCTACTTGGGCGAAAACATTCTAGATACAGGCTGGAACTTCGAGCTGTATGTACATACTGGCGCAGGACGTTATATCTGTGGCGAAGAAACCGCACTGATCAACTCGCTTGAAGGTCGTCGTGCCAATCCGCGTACTAAACCGCCATTCCCGCAAGTTGCGGGTGCATGGGGTCGTCCAACGATTGTCAATAACGTTGAAACCTACAATAACTTACCTGCCATCATGTTGCGTGGTCCAGAGTGGTACATCGGTCTGTCTGCAGGCAAATCGAAAGATCCTGGCACCAAAATTTATGGGGCATCTGGCAAAGTGAAATTCCCAGGGCTTTGGGAATTGCCATTTGGTACAACGGCGCGTGAAGTGATTGAAGAGCATGCTGGCGGTATGCGTGATGGGCTTAAGCTCAAAGCGTGGTTGCCGGGTGGTGCCTCGACTGACTTCTTGGCGGCAGAACACATTGATTTGCCAATGGACTCAGAAACTATCATGAAAGCAGGCTCACGTTTGGGCACCTGTTTGTTGATGGTGGTCGACGAGACACAGTGTATGGTTGCTGCAACACGTAACTTGGAAGAGTTTTTTGCGCGTGAGTCGTGTGGCTGGTGTACACCGTGTCGTGACGGTCTCCCTTGGGCTGTAAAAGCGTTGAAAGCACTCGAAAATGGTGAAGGCAAGATGGAAGATATCCAGCACCTTCAAGAGCTCACCCGTAAGTTATGGATTGGTAAAACATTCTGTGCACACGCACCTGGTGCGATGGAGCCACTCATGGGCGCGCTTAAATATTTCCGTAGCGAGTTTGAAGCAAAAGTGGCCAATAGCCCTGTTGTTCAAGCCAGCAACGTTGCACAAGCTTAAGGAATTCGACTATGGCTACAATTCATGTCGATGGAAAATCATACGAAGTTGATGGATCTGAAAACCTGCTACAAGCATGTTTGTCCCTCGGCCTTGATATTCCATATTTTTGTTGGCATCCCTCTTTAGGTTCTGTGGGCTCATGCCGCCAGTGTGCGGTGACCCAATATGCAAATCCTGAAGACACGCGTGGGCGTCTGGTGATGTCATGCATGACACCTGCAACAGACAATACCTATATCTCAATTGAAGATAAAGAAGCCGTTGAGTTTCGCGAGTCGGTGGTTGAGTTTTTGATGACCAACCATCCGCACGACTGTCCTGTGTGTGAAGAAGGTGGTCACTGTCATTTGCAAGATATGACAGTGATGACCGGTCATGACCGTCGTCGCTATCGTTTCACAAAACGTACCCACTATAACCAAGAGTTGGGTTCGTTTATTGCACATGAAATGAACCGCTGTATCGCGTGCTACCGTTGTGTACGCTACTACAACGACTACGCAGGCGGAACCGATTTTGGTGTCTACGCCAATGCAGCACGTGTGTACTTTGGTCGTCCAGAATCTGGAACGCTGGAATCTGAATTTTCGGGTAACCTCACCGAAGTGTGTCCAACAGGTGTATTCACCGATAAGACGCATTCAGCACGTTATAACCGTAAATGGGATATGCAGTACGCACCAAGCGTATGTCATGGCTGTTCATCGGGCTGTAACATCTCTCCGGGTGAGCGTTATGGCGAATTACGTCGTATTGAAAATCGCTTCAACGGTGAAGTAAACCAATACTTCCTTTGCGATAAAGGTCGCTTTGGTGGTGGATACGTGAACCGTGAAGATCGTCCGCGTCAGCCGCAGTTCCGTTCGGGCACATCTGTTACCACTGTGTCGGTTGATCAAGCACTTGATCAAGTAATCAGTACCTTACAAGGCAAAAAAGTATTGGGTGTGGGTTCTCCGCGCGCTAGCCTTGAATCAAACTTTGCACTACGTGAGCTGGTTGGTCAGGATAACTTCTCGACTGGTATCTCGCAAAAAGAACAAAACTTGGTTGAGCTTGCTGCATCTATCATGCAAACACAGGGAATTTACAACCCGAACATGCGTGAAATCGAAAGCTACGATGCAGTTTTGATTTTAGGTGAAGATCTGACTCAAACTGCACCGCGTATGGCATTGTCGGTTCGTCAGGCTGCCAAAAACAAAGCCAAACAAATGGCGGCAGATCGTCGTACACCAGAATGGTTGGCAGAGCCTGTACAACGTATCGGTCAAGATGCCAAATCGCCAATTTACATTCTGGCAGCCACCCAAACACGTTTAGCCGATGTGGCAACGGGTGAGGTTGTTGCATCACCAAATGATATTGCGCGTTTAGGTTTTGCAGTGGCAGCAGCAGTTCAAGGCGAAACACTGACTGGACTAGACGATGATGCCAAAGCATTTGCACAAAGCATTGCGGATGCATTAAAAGCAGCGAAAAAGCCATTGATCATCTCGGGCACAAGTCTGCAAGATCCGGCAATTATCGAAGCAGCAGCGCAAGTTGCACAAAACCTTGGCCCAGCGGCAGGATTATCCATAACCGTTCCTGAAGTCAATTCAATGGGTCTAGCGCTTTTGGGTGGTTTAAGCCTTGAGCAGGCTTTTGCACAAGACTATGACGTGATGGTCGTGCTTGAAAACGATTTATATCGCCGTTTACCTGCAACACGTGTCAATGCTGCATTTGAAAAAGCACAATCTGTTGTTGTGCTTGATCATAGTGAAACAGATACGGTGAAACAGGCCGATGTGGTACTGTCTGCTGCAAGCTTTGCAGAGGGCGATGGAACCGTAGTGAGCCAAGAGGGACGTGCACAGCGTTTCTATCAGGTCTATGATCCAAGCTACTACAAACCGGAATATGCCATTAAAGAATCTTGGCGCTGGTTACATGCCATCGAAACAGGTTTAAAAGGTAAGTCAATTATCTGGACTGTGCTAGACGATGTCATTGACTCTGTTGTGAAAAATGTACCTGTACTCGATGCGATTCAAGATGTGGCACCAGATGCAGGCTATCGTGTACATGGTCTGAAAATTGCCCGTGAACCACGTCGTTATTCAGGTCGTACAGCACTACGTGCTCCGATTTCGGTTCATGAGCCAAAGCAACCTGTCGATGTCGACTCAGCATTAACGTTCTCGATGGAAGGCTATGTAGGCCCTCAAAAAGCGGCATCATTGGTTCCATTTGCATGGGCGCCGGGTTGGAACTCACCGCAATCTTGGAACAAGTATCAAGACGAAGTCGGTGGACATTTGAAAGGTGGTGACTCAGGTGTGCGTCTGTTTGATCGTTTACCAAAACGTCCGGCACGTAGTTATGTGGCACCATCAGCGGTGATGTCACATCCTGAAAGCTTCCGTTTGGTACCAATGCATCATATTTTTGCCTCTGGTGAATTCACCATCAAGACACCTGCGATGGAATCGCGTATTCCAGAAGCTGCTTTTGCAGTAGGTGAACAAGATGCGGCACGTTTAAATCTAAAAGATGGTGCGTCACTCAAAGTACAGGCAGGTGAGACGACAGTGAGCTTACCCGTTCAGGTGATTGAGTATTTACCAGCAGGATATATTGGTTATCCAGTAGGTTTGGCACCGACGATTTCGCTTGCTGAACCTGTTTCTGTTGCGGTGGGAGTGTAATTCATGAATCAAGAAATCATGCGCCAAACTCCACTCTGGGCAGAAAATTGGCCAATCGCATATGCCGTTGTGCAGGCGATTGTGATCTTGTTGGTGGTTGTTCTAATTGCAGCATTGATGTCGTTTATCGAGCGTCGTTTGCTGGCATGGTGGCAAGACCGTTACGGTCCGAACCGTGTAGGTCCGGGCGGGATGTTCCAGATTGTAGCCGACATGCTTAAAATCATGTTCAAAGAAGACTGGACACCAAAGTTTGCAGATAAACTGACGTTTCGTCTTGCACCAGCGGTTGCTATGGCGACAGCAGTGCTGTCTTTTATCGTGATTCCAGTCAGCCCGACATTGGGTGTGGCGGACATGAGCATTGGACTGTTGTTCTTTATGGCGATGGCCGGAATTGCAGTGTATGCCGTGTTGTTTGGTGGTTGGGCATCGAATAACAAATACTCGCTCCTTGGGGGACTTCGTTCAGCGGCTCAGACCATTTCCTATGAAGTATTTCTCGGGATCTCGCTCATGGGCGTGGTGGCAATTGCGGGTTCATTTAATCTGCGTGAAATTGTCGAAGCTCAACGTGATATGTGGTTCATTGTTCCACAATTCCTTGGTTTCATGATTTTTGTTGTGGCAGGCGTTGCCGTAACTCACCGTCATCCATTTGACCAACCTGAAGCCGAACAAGAGCTGGCAGAAGGTTATCACGTCGAATATGGCGGCATGAAATGGGGGATGTTCTTCGTTGCTGAGTACGTCAACATTGTGCTGATTTCTGCACTGATCGTGACGTTGTTCTTTGGCGGCTGGTTAGCACCGTTCAATCTTGAAGTATCGTTTATTCCACCAGCATTCTGGTTCATTGTAAAAACAGCATTTTTTGTGATGATGTTTGTTTTGGCACGTGGTGCATTGATGCGTCCACGTTATGACCAAGTCATGAATTTTGGTTGGAAAGTTTGTTTGCCGCTGGCGTTGGTCAACCTTATGGTGACTGGTGCTGTGATTCTAATGAATCAGGCCTAAGACAGCAGGGAGTACAAAATGTATAAAGTTCTAGCTGGAGTTGGGTCAATCGTTCGTACATTGTGGATGGTCTTCACTCACATTACGCGTAAACGTGACACAATTCTGTATCCAGAAGTACCAGCAGAGGAAATTGTACCACCTCGCTTTCGTGGTCGTATTGTTTTGACACGTGATCCAGACGGAGAAGAGCGCTGCGTAGCGTGTAACCTCTGTGCGGTGGCATGTCCGGTGGGTTGTATTTCCTTGCAAAAAGCAGAGAAAGAAGACGGTCGCTGGTATCCTGAATTTTTCCGTATCAACTTTTCGCGTTGTATTTTTTGCGGAATGTGTGAAGAAGCGTGTCCAACGACTGCTATTCAGATGACGCCAGATTTCGAGTTAGCCGAATATGTACGTCAAGACCTGGTATATGAAAAAGAAAACTTACTGATTTCTGGTCCGGGTAAATATCCTGATTATAACTTCTACCGCGTTGCAGGTATGGCAATTGATGGTAAAGAAAAAGGTCAGGCACAAAAAGAAAGTGCACCAGTTGATGTACGGAGCTTATTACCATGATGTGGCCATTTTATTTGATGGCTCTTGTGGCCATTATCTCGACAATTCGAGTGGTAACGAACTCGAATCCAGTACATGCGTTGTTAAGTCTGATTGTTTCATTACTTGCAGTTGCGGGGATTTTCATGATCGTGGGTGCGCCATTTGCTGGTGCACTTGAAATCATTGTTTATGCCGGTGCCATTATGGTGTTGTTCGTTTTTGTGGTGATGATGCTCAATCTTGGGCACAACACCGTTGAACAAGAACGTAAATGGTTAAGTTCAGATGCGTGGGCGATTCCTGCGCTCATGAGCTTTTTGCTTGGACTGACATTGATCTGGATGCTCGGCGGCGAATACACCACACAAGGTCTCATGCTGGGCCGTGAAGTGATTGGTCCAAAAGCCGTTGGTCAAGTCCTCTTTACCCACTATCTATTATTGGTAGAAATTGCCGCGATGTTATTGCTTGCAGCTTTGGTTGCAGCCTTCCACTTAGGTAAACGCGAGCCTAGTGCAACAGGGGAACAAGAATAATGGGTAACATTCCTTTAGAGCATGGATTGATTGTCGCGACCATTCTTTTTGCGCTGGGTTTTTACGGCGTAATGGTGCGACGTAACTTACTGTTCATGTTGATGAGCCTTGAAATTATGATGAATGCCGCTGCATTGGCATTTGTTTTGGCAGGAAGCGTTTGGGCACAGCCTGACGGTCAAATCATGTTTATTCTGATTTTGACACTTGCTGCTGCAGAGGCATGTATCGGTCTTGCGATCGTCCTTCAGTTTTACCATCGCTTCCACCATCTGGATGTGGATGCTGCAAGTGAGATGCGCGGATGAGTACTTTATATTTAACGATTCTTTTTCCGCTGATCGGCTTTGTTTTATTGGCGGCAGGTCGCGACAAACTTTCTGAAAATGTAGCCGCGATCATTGGTGTTGGTTCAGTCGGTTTATCTGCATTATTCGCGCTTTTGGCGGGACTCGCATTTACCAGCAGTGGTCAACCTGTTTTTGTTCAGCATTTATGGACATGGTTTAATGTCGGTGGTTTTGCGCCAGGCATTACACTGCATCTTGATGGTTTGTCCTTGCTCATGATGGGCATGATCACGGGTGTGGGTTTTTTAATTCATATCTTTGCATCATGGTACATGCGTGGCGAAGATGGTTATGCGCGTTTCTTCTCATATTTTAACCTGTTTGTTGCCAGCATGTTGGTGCTGGTTTTAGGCGATAACCTTGCGTTATTGTTCTTGGGTTGGGAAGGCGTTGGTCTGTGTTCTTATTTGTTGATTGGTTTTTATTATTCAAATCCAGCCAACGGATGGGCAGCCATCAAAGCATTTACCGTGACTCGTGTGGGTGACGTCTTCTTGCTGATTGCACTCTTCTTGCTTTACCAACAGTTTGGTACGCTCAATACGCAATACATTGTGGAAAATGCAGCGTCGGTGATGACACAGAGTTCATCGCTTTCAATCTGGACTGCATTGATGTTGTTCTTGGGTGCAGCGGGTAAATCAGCACAGATTCCACTACAAACGTGGTTGGCAGATGCGATGGCAGGTCCTACGCCTGTTTCGGCATTGATCCACGCAGCAACCATGGTGACCGCAGGGGTATACCTCACTAGCCGTATGCATTCAGTGATTGAAATGGCACCTGCGGTGATGCAGTTTATTTCAATTACAGGTGCAGTAACGCTTCTCGTAGCAGGTTTTGCAGCACTGGTACAAACCGATATCAAACGTATCTTGGCGTACTCAACCATGAGTCAGCTCGGTTATATGTTTATGGCTGTGGGTGCAGAAGCGTACCAAGCCGGATTGTTCCATATGCTTGCACATGCATTCTTCAAAGCGTTATTGTTCCTATCGTCTGGTGCTGTAATTCTGGCATGTCATCACGAACAAAATATTTTCAAAATGGGTGGGCTTCGTAAGAAGATTCCATTTGTGTTCTGGTGTTTCGTGATTGGTGGCGGTGCATTGGCTGCACTACCAATCGTAACGATTGGCTTCTTCTCAAAAGATGCAATTTTGGGTGCCGTATACGCACAGTCAAGCATTGCAAATCTTCCACTTTACTCAACGTTGTATTGGGTGGGTGTAGCAGGTGCATTCCTGACCTCAATTTATACCTTCCGCCTCATTTGGGTGGTGTTCTTTGGCGAAGAAAAAACCGAAGCACATGCCATTCATGGTGTGACCTACTGGGGGCCACTGGCTATTTTGGCAGTATTCTCAACAGGTGTAGGTTATTTCCTTCAAGGGCCGGTACTCAATATCCTGACGGCAGCAAAAATTCCAGCCTTTATGATTCCTGAATCTATGGAAGCTGCGGTATCACATGCTGAGCACTTAGCAAGTGGTGTTGCAATTGCAGGTCTGGTTGTGGGAATTGTATTGTTTGCCTTTGCTTACAATGCGGTGAAATCATTTGCTGCAACCGGGTTGGGTTTGGGCTTGGCGCATATTTGTCGGACTGCGTTTGGTTTTGATGCACTTTATGACATCGTATTTGTTAAACCGTATTTACTCATCGCGAAAATTTTAGGTCGTGATCCGATTGATGGCTTGTGGCTCTTGCTTCCAGCGCTGGTACGTGGTGGTAACAGCCTCACCAGCTCACGTCAAACGGGTTCGTTGCGTGAATACGCATCAAGCATGTCACTCGGTGTAGTGGTGTTATTGATGATCCTGATTATTCTTCAGGTAGTGGGGAAATAAAATGGAAAACAATTTAATTTTACCCGCGCTGATTCTGATTCCGTTCATTGCTGGTTTTGTGTGTTGGTTGGTCGATAAACTTGATCAGCAACTTCCACGCTGGATTGCCTTGATTGGCATGTTAATCACTTTGGGATTGACCATCGCACTGTGGCAGCATGGTACTTATCATTACGAGCTCGGCGAAAAAACACCAACATGGTCATCTGAGTTTTATCTTCCTTGGATTAAAACCCTCGGTATCAGCATTCATTTGGCAGTGGATGGTTTATCGCTGCTTATGGTGGGTTTAACCGCATTGCTGGGTGTTCTTGCAGTCGGTTGTTCTTGGGGTGAAATCCAGAAAAACGTTGGCTTTTTCCACCTGAACTTACTGTGGTCATTGGGCGGTGTGATCGGGGTGTTCCTAGCCATCGATATGTTCCTGTTCTTCTTCTTCTGGGAGATGATGCTGGTTCCAATCTATTTCTTGATTGCACTTTGGGGACACAAAGGTTCGAATGGGCGCTCGCGTGTCTATGCAGCAACGAAATTCTTCCTGTATACCCAGATCTGCGGTTTGATCATGCTGATTGGTATTTTGGGTCTGGTGGTTTACGGTTACATGATGACCGGAATGATCGGATTTGATTACAACTACTTGCTTGCCGTGGCCAATAACCTACCAGCAGGTGTGGCATATGCATTTATGCTGTGCTTCTTTATTGGTTTTGCAGTCAAGCTGCCTGTTTTCCCGTTACACGGTTGGTTGCCAGATGCACATGCACAGGCACCTACGGCAGGTTCGGTTGACCTTGCAGGGATCTTGATTAAAACAGCGGCCTACGGTTTGCTTCGTTTTGTGATTCCGTTTTTTCCGGCAGCATCTGCACAGTTTGCAGATATTGCGATTATCTTTGGTTTGATCGGTATTTTCTACGGCGCTTGGTGTGCTTACCAGCAAACCGATATGAAGCGTTTATTGGCGTATACCTCAATTTCGCACATGGGCTTTGTACTGCTCGCGATTTATGCCGGAAACATTTTGACTTATCAAGGTTTGATGATCATGATGCTGGCACACGGTTTGTCGTCTGCTGCACTGTTCATTATGTGCGGTCAAATCTATGAGCGTCTGCACACTCGCGATATGCGCTTAATGGGTGGTATTCGCGGTCAGTTCCGTTACTTGCCATTTTTCTTAATGTTCTTTGTTGCGGCATTGGTCGGTATTCCGGGTCTAGGTAACTTTATTGGTGAATTCCTGATCTTGATGGGTTCATTCAACAAATATCCGACCTTTACCATTATTGCAGCTGTAAGTTTGGTGTTTGCGGGTCTATACGGTTTGATCTTGATTCACCGCGCATTGTTTGGTGAGCCGAATCCGGAACAAGCACAGCACTACAATAGCCCGCTTAAAGATTTGTCTGCTCGCGAAGTAGGGATCTTGATGATTTGTTTGGTTGGCCTAGTCTGGTTGGGGATGTATCCGCAAACTTTCCTAGACATCTCGCATTCATCTATGCAGTGGTTAAGCAACAGTGATGTGCCTGTACAACAAGTCGTTGACGTTACTCAAGAGGCAGTAGCCCAACTTAGTAATGTGGAGATCCAATAAGCCATGAACTTCACAATGTCGTTTTCTCAGCTCATGCCTTTAGCTCCTGTCCTGATTGTGGTTCTCACTGCAGTGGTGGTGATGATTCTGATTTCGATCAAACGTAATCATAATCTCATCGCGACCACCTCAGTCGTAGGCTTAAATTTAACAGCGGCTTATATTCTTTTGACCATGTTTGGCGGACAATTTGTTCCGTCTAACATCATGGGCATGTTTATGGTTGATCCATTTACATTGCTCTATCAACTTTTGATTGTGGTTGCCTCATTGGCGTGCTGTACCTTGTCGCATGCGTATATTGAAAGCTACAAAGACAATCGTGAAGAGCTGTATTTATTGCTGCTTATTTCGGTGTCGGGTGCCATGCTCATGGTGGCGAGCGCGCATTATGCGTCGTTCTTTATCAGTCTTGAGTTAATGTCAATTCCGATGTACGGCTTGCTGGCTTACACCTATCAGCGTAGCCGTTCATTAGAGGCGGGTATCAAGTATTTGGTACTGTCTGCGACTGCATCTGCCATGTTATTGATGGGTATGGCTTACATTTATGCCTATACGGGTTCACTGGCATTTTACGATTCAGTACAAGCATTGTTTGAAGCGATCAAACAGCCAATGGTGATCTTGGGTCTTGGCCTGATCATTTTTGCTGTTGCATTTAAGCTGTCACTTGCACCTTTTCACAAGTGGACACCAGATGTCTATTCAGGTGCACCAGCACCACTGGTGACCTTCCTTGCGACGGCTGCCAAAGTGGCGACAGTGGGTCTGTTTGTTCGCTATATGCTGACTTCTGGCGCGATTCTAATCGACTCCATCGTGACGATCATTACCATTTTGGCGGTATTGTCGATTGTGATTGGTAACTTGCTGGCTGTACGTCAAGTCAACTTAAAACGTGTACTTGCATATTCTTCGATTGCACATTTTGGTTATTTGCTCATTGCTTTGGTAAGTATGACCTATGCGAGCTTAGGCAGTGTAACGGTTTATATCATTACTTATGTACTCACCACGATTGGTGCGTTCGGCGCCGTGGCATTGATGTCAAGCCCGTATAACAATATCGATGAAGCAGAGAGCTTGGCCGATTACCGTGGTTTATTCTGGCGTCATCCGGTATTGACTGCCACCTTAACCGTCATGATGCTGTCTTTGGCAGGTATTCCATTGACTGCTGGTTTTATCGGGAAGTTCCTAGTTGTTATGGCTGCCGTTACGACCCAGCACTGGTTCTTGGCTGCCATGATTATTGTGGGTAGTGGTATTGGTTTGTACTACTACTTACGTGTCATGATCGTCATGTACATGACACCGCCAGACGTTCCTCGTATCGATGCCGATAAGCATTGGGGGCAAAAAGTCGGTGGAATCATGGTACTTGCTGCGGCTGCATTGGTATTGATCATTGGTATCTATCCTGATCCAATCATCAAGCTGGCACTTGAAGGTGAAATTCTTTCACCATTGCACTTTGTGTTAGCAAATCATCAATAATGATGGGTTTTTAACAAAAAGAGCCTCCATTTTTGGAGGCTTTTTTTATATTTGATGCTTAAAACCCACTATAATACCCAAAGTTTAGTGTAGTTTTAGGTGTCTCTCGTGCCCATTAAAGAAATCCGCCATCCTTTAATCCGTCATAAACTTGGTTTGTTGCGTCGTGCGGATATTAGTACTAAAAATTTTCGTGAATTAGCGCAAGAAGTCACGATGTTGCTGACCTATGAAGCAACACAGGACTTACTGTTGGTTGATCATGAAATTGATGGCTGGGCAGGTAAAGTTGCAACACAGCGTATTGCAGGCAAGAAAATCACCATCGTGCCAATTTTGCGTGCAGGTATTGGTATGCTCGATGGCGTACTCAATCTGATTCCAAGTGCCAAAGTGAGTGTATTAGGGCTAGAGCGTGATGAACAAACGCTTGAAGCACGTACCTATTACAAAAAACTCGTGCCTGATGTTGCTAACCGTATTGCCATGATTATCGATCCGATGTTGGCGACCGGTAGCTCTTTGATTGCGGCGATTGATGTGCTTAAAGCCAGCGGTTGTAAAGATATCCGTGTGATGGTGTTGGTGGCCGCGCCTGAAGGAATTAAAAAGGTTCAGGACAAACATCCAGAAGTTGAGATTTATACCGCTTCAATTGATGACGGACTCAATGAGCACGGCTACATTGTACCGGGCTTAGGCGATGCCGGAGATAAGATTTTTGGTAGCGTCCAAAAAGATTAATAAAAAAAGCCACGTTCTCGTGGCTTTTTTTATTTCTTGATGATAAGAATGATTTAAATGTCATTGACTCGATTTTCACAAAAATTCATAAATGCCTTCAGCCCAGGCCCCTGATACTTTTGACGATGTACTAAAAGATGCAGCGGGCGGGTAAGCTCCCAAAATGGTGTTTTTAGAATCACCAACTGACCTTTTTCAATGAGCGGTTGTATTGCCAGTTTGGAAATACACGACATACCCAGACCACCGGCGACAATTTTTAAAATGGCTTCGTTATGTCCGAGTGTCAGACGAATATTGGCATCAGGTACATCTTGCAAGATCGCATTGTCAAACACTTCACGCGTACCAGATCCTTCTTCGCGCAAAATCCACTCCACGTTTAAAAAGTCTTCTGGGGTGAGTGCACGATTGAGCTGAGCCAGCGGATGCTCTGGCGAGCAGCATACGGCAAGTTCATCGTTGAGCCAGTGAATACACTGCAGCTGTGGTAAATGACACGAACCTTCAATCAGTGCCAGATCAAGCTGGAATTGATTGACGGCTTCAATCATTTGACGAGTATTGCCCACTTGTAGCTGCAAATGCGCTTGCGGATGGATCTGTAGAAAGTCTGCCATTAGATCGGGAATCAGGTAATCACTGATGGTCAGGGTCGCACCCAAACGCAGATCAATACTTTGTAATTCACCTTTGGCCGCTTGTTCAAATGCTTCACAGCGCCCTAAAATTTCAAGTGCTTGAGGCAATAAGAAGCGGCCAAGATCATTCAGCTGCAGGCGTTTGCCCAAACGATCAAACAATGGTGCGCCCAAGCCATCTTCCAGATCGGCCAGCGCCATACTGGCTGCACTTTGAGTGAGTCGGACTGCATCACTGGCCTTGGTGACCGTTCCCTCTTGAGCGACTGCCACAAAAACAGCCAACTGACGTAATGTCATGCGCATGGAATGAAGCCTTACTCTTTAAAAAGTATTAAAAAATTGACGTGTCATGCTAACATGAGCACACCATTTCGTGCCACGTTGAAATTATGTCAATTGAAAAATTTAGCGTAGAAAAAGTGTTGTCGGTACATCGTTGGACCCCAACCTTGTTTAGTTTTACTCTGACACGTCCTGCGCATTTTAAGTTCGCAGCAGGGCAGTTTGCACGAATTGGCTTAAAAGTAAAAGATGATCTGGTGGTGCGTGCTTATTCGATTGTGTCCTCGCCATACGATGAAACACTCGAGTTTTTTTCAATTGTAGTACCAGATGGCGCTTTTACCTCAAACTTGCAGCATTTGCAGGTGGGTGACGAACTGTATCTAGAAAAAATCCCATATGGTTTTTTAACCTTGGCACGCTATCAACTGCCGCTGCCACAAGATTTATGGCTTTTGGCAACTGGAACAGGTTCAGCTCCATTTATTTCGATGTTGCAAGATTTTGCCACGTGGGAAAATTATCAGCAGATTTACTTGGTTTATAGCGTAAGAACGGCTTCTGAACTGGCGTATGTGAAGCGGATTGAAGAAATTGCCTCAAGTTTTGGCGAGGGACATAACGGCTTTAAATTTGTGCCAATCATCACCCGTGATCCACATGCTCAGCTACATGATCGACTGCCGATCCTGATTGAAAACGGTGAGCTAGAAGCTGCCGTCGGTCAGCAATTAAATGCTGCAAGCAGCCATGTAATGCTCTGCGGTAATCCACAAATGGTAGACGACACCAAAGAAGCCTTGAAGCGCCGTGGTTTGACCATGAACCGACGCGGAGAAGGGAATATTGCCGTGGAAAACTACTGGTAATCAGTGATATACAGCATGCCATACATTAAGTATAGCGGTTTGCGCACTCAGTGCACAAACATATCCATAAACTCGCGCAGTTCGCTAATTGCACTGTCTAGATCGGTATTGATCCAGGTGGGTTCAAATACCCCGATATAATGCGCAAGACGTTCGTGAGGCACGATCAGACGAATCGGACATTCTTCTTCAAGCAGGCGCCATGGAATAATCGGTACTTCGTTGTCTAAAAAAGCGTTGACATTACGAATATCAATGATCATGGCATTAACGCAATCGGGAAACGGCATCACAGAAAATTCTTCGGTTCTGCGACGAAAATATTCCAGATCTCCCCATTTTATCGAAAAGCTCGGTTTGCTAAATTCAATTATACCAATAAGGTGTTCATCGCGCGTATGATGCAATGTACACTGGTGGGTGACGTCAGTGTCAAGATCAAGCGTTACATTTTGCTGACGGTACGACATAACTGTTTAAACAAAAAAATCGATCGCATAGTATAGCCTATTTTTTAGTACAACGATGAAACAAAGAACACGTTGCTACAATGCTTTTTCACACAACGCTACATAAGTGCTTGTTATGATGGTAAAGGATATAAAAAATAAGAGGGTGAAAATATGAAACACGATTATAGCAAACCATCTTCACATGCTTCATCACCAGAAGAAACTGAACGTAAACGTAAGCTGCCTGTTTATATTCTTATAGTTGTGGGGATTTTCCTAGTGGCATTAATTGCCTATATGGTGGCTGATCATCAGCCAGATGCAGCAGATGCACCGCCAGATCATCCAAATCCGAATGCGCAGCCTGCCACGCCAAATAATCCAACGCCAGATTCTAAGCAGTCGTAACGAATTCCTCATTATTCTAATTCAGGAAGGCTCTTTTCGTGATTGTACAAGAGCCTTTCTTGCAATGTTTTGCAGTGATTTTGTTGTAATTCTTATGAGAACAATTGAATAAAAAATGCACTCAAAATAAAGTGATAAATATCACAATATTTTTATAATCAGAGATATTTTGATGTTCACTCTATCGTTAAATCATAAATTGCTAAGCCAATAAAAGATAAAAAGAGGATACCTACAACATGAATAATTTCTTTGGAAATGAGCCGAATCGTGCTCATTATGATCTGATGTATTACTGGGACATTTTCCAACCGATTGTAGCAGCCGTTGTGGTGTTTATTATTGGTTGGATTTTGGCACTGGTGATCGCCGCTGGAGTTAAAAAATTACTCAGTGCCTTGGGCACCAACCATCGTTTGTCCTCTGCAACTGGAAAGACACCAGACTTCGAGCGCATCGTCTCAAAATTTGTGTTTTGGTTTGTACTAACAATTGCACTGATTGCTGCACTCAATGTCCTCAACATCTACAGCGTGAGTGGTCCGTTTAGTGCCATGATCACACAAGTGCTGGTATTTGTTCCTAACTTGATTGCTGCTGCGGTTGTGGCCTTGGTGGGTTGGATTATTGCACGTTTGGTTCGTGCTGGTTTTTCAAATGTACTTGCAAGAACGCAACTCGATGAAAAGCTCAGTTCTGAAGTGGGTGTGCGCCCGTTGAGTGAAAATATCGCCAATATTGTTTACTGGCTGATTTTGTTGCTCTTTTTACCAATCGTGCTGTCTATTCTTGGATTGACAGGGCTTTTGCTACCTGTACAAAACATGCTCAATGATGCCGTTGGCTATTTACCGAATATTTTCATTGCTGGTGTGATCGTATTTGTTGGTTACATCTTGGCAAAAATTGTACGCGGTATTGTCGAGGGACTGGTCAACAGTATCGGACTTCAGCAACAGGCACAGAAAATTGGTCTGTTTAAGCAAAGCAATTTGGGCCGTGTACTCGGGTCTTTCGTTTTCGCGCTGGTCATGATCACGGCGTTAATTGTAGCGTTTGAAGCCCTTGGAATTGAAACGATTTCTCAGCCTGCAACTTCAATGCTGAATGAAATCATGTATGCCATTCCAAACATCATTGCAGCAGGTTTAATCCTGATTATTGCGTATGTGGTGTCGCGTTTTATTGCCAATTTGGTACAGGATATTCTGGCGGGTACAGGTGTTGATGACATTCCGGCCAAGTTTGATTTACAGCGCTTCTTTGGTAGCACTAAAGTTTCACATGTAGTTGCAGTGCTGATTGTCTTTTTTACCATGTTGTTTGCCGTATCTGAAGCTGCAAACCGACTTGGATTTGAGCAGATCAGTAATCTGATCGCGATGTTCATTGCCTTTGGTGCAAATATCTTGCTTGGTGCCGTGATTTTGGTGATCGGTTTCTGGTTAGCCAATATTGTGGCCAATGTGGTACAGCGTGGTGAATACAACAGTTCGCGCTGGTTGGGTAATTTGGTTCGTGTATTGATTATGGGACTGGTTTTGGCCATGGGACTTCGTGCTATGGGCATTGCCGATTCAATTGTCAATCTGGCCTTTGGACTCACACTCGGTGCTGTAGCCGTCGCTTTTGCATTGGCTTTTGGTTTAGGTGGCCGTCAGCCTGCAGAACGTGTACTGACGGATTTAATCGATAAAGTGAAGGCAGAGGGTAATGATCCAAATCCTGTTGCACAAACCGCGCGTGAAAAGACCACTTTTGCATCGCCGGATGTGACGTCACATTCAGATCATAGCGTACCAACCAACTTTGAGGTGGATCCGAACAATACGCCACTGAACAATCCATATGGTTCAAAAGGTGAGGGTGACGATATCTCTTTACCGGGACAATCCGACGACCAACCTAAATAAACTTTGATTTTTTCAATAAGATTAGTCACTCTAGTTTGAGTGGCTCATCTTTTATGTATTTTATTTCACTATCAAACGACAGGAGAATCGTATGCAAAAGCAACCCAATCGTTTTTTAGCACCTATTGTGATTGCCGGTATTACGGTCGGATTTCTGGCCAGTGCCTATAAGTTTATTTTTTCTAAATCGAGTGCGTCAAAACAATCAGACACTGATCAATCGCCTAATGAATCGATTGAAACGAGGCTATCGACAACTTCTTCAGAAGATTAAACCTCAACTGAAACCTAGACAAATTCTGCTGCGGCAACCGCAGAGGCCCAAGCCCATTGGAAGTTGTAACCGCCCAAATGACCAGTAACATCTAGCACCTCTCCAACAAAAAACAGGCCCGGTACGCGTTTGCTTTGCATGGTTTTCGATGAGACTTCAGTGGTATCGACGCCACCTAAAGTGACTTCCGCTGTTCGGTAGCCTTCGGTTCCAGAGGGTTTGACAGCGAATGCATGCAACTGTTTGCAAATCTCTTCAAGCAAGACATCACTGAGTTGTCCGATTGCGGTTTCAGTATGCGCTGGCCAGATTAACTGTTGCAGTTCCAGTACAATGCTTTTGGCGACCAGCTCGCTCAGTAAGGTGCGCAACAAGACTTTTGGCTGTTGCTGTTTTTTCGCTTTAAAATACGTCAGCAACTCATGACTTGGAAAGAAGTCGATTTGAAATGCTTCACCAGTGTTCCAGTAGTTGGAAAGCTGTAATGCGCTGGGGCCGCTTAATCCGCGATGTGTAAACAATAGTGCTTCGTTAAAGCTATTTTGGGTGTTAGAGAGCGTCACATCTAGCGCATTGCCACTTAAACGCGTTGTGACTTCTTTAAACTGATCTGAAAAGGTAAAGGGCACCAATCCTGCTCGGGTTGGATAAACGTGATGACCAAATTGCTTGGCAAGCTCGTATCCAAAGCCCGAACCGCCTAGTGTCGGAATCGAAAGCCCCCCAGAGGCCACCACTACAGACTCCGCCGTATAGCTGGCCTGTGCGGTACGAACCTGAAAGCGACCATTTTCTTGCTTGGTCACAGCCTTGACTTCACTGTCGGTTTGAATCTCGAGGCCGCCCGCTTTTTCACACTCCGAAAGCAGCATATTTAAAATCTCTTTTGCACCTTTTAAGGTAAAGAGCTGTCCGTGTTTGCGTTCTTCGTAGGCAATGCCGTAATCACACACCAAGCCAATAAAATCCCAGTTGGTATAGCGGCTCAGTGCAGAAATGACAAAATGAGGATTATGAGAAATAAAATGCTCGGGTTCGACATATAAGTTGGTAAAGTTACATTTGCCACCGCCCGACATCAGAATTTTTTTGCCGACTTTATTGGCTTTTTCAAGAATCAGCACCGAACGACCACGCTTGGCCGCATGTGAGGCCAGCATCAGGCCTGATGCGCCTGCACCCAGAACGATCACATCATACTGAAACGACATTTGAAACTACCTAGCCAAAACAAAGGGAGCGATTATAAAAGATTCTGGCGCAGATGTCAGAACTAGATGGTTATGTTCGGTGGTTTGCGGATGAACGACCTTGTAGCCCACCTGTGTGCAAAGCCAGTATGCGTATACCTTGAGCAAAGGCCTGTTGTTCAATCAGATCAAACAAGCCGTATAACATTTTGGCGGTATAAATCGGTTCGAGTGGAATCTGATAACGTTCTTCAAAACTCGCCATAAAGTTTGATAAACGTGGCGAGCTTTTGGCATATCCACCAAAACAATAATCATCTGTAATTTTCCAGTTGGTCTTTTGAGTCGACCCACGAACCTGTTCAGATAAAAAAGTACCTTTTAATGCTGAAAACCCCAGAAGCTGCTGAGATTCAGCACTCGATTCAATTAATCCACTCAATGTACCGCCTGTTCCAACAGCGCAACAAATTAAATCGTACTGTTCTCGGTCGACGTTGCTTAATATTTCTTTGCTGCCTTGAATGGCCAGTGCATTGGTGCCGCCTTCAGGCACAATATAAGTATTTGGATAGTGCTGCATCAAGGCCTGAATAAATTCCGGCTGATCTTTCTGACGATATTGCGCACGCGAGATAAACTCAAGCTGCATACCCAAAGCCTGTGCAGTGCTTAACGTAGGATTGAGTGAGCGAGATGCAAGTTCTTCCCCTCGAATGATGCCGATACTCTGAAAATTAAAGCGATGCGCAGCGTAGGCTGTGGCGGCAATATGATTGGAAAATGCTCCGCCAAAGGTCAAAATACGCTCACAGCCACGTTTTTGAGCTTCGATCAGATTGTACTTGAGCTTATAAAATTTGTTGCCCGAGATTTGTGGATGGATCAGATCAAGCCGTTTTACATCGAGGCGTACAGCAGCGGTGTCAATCAGCGTGTGATAGGGAATCTGTTGGGCCAAAGCATCAAACATAAATTAAAGTGAATTGGGGTGAACGGGTTGCCAGCGATAAAAGGCATGTGTGGCCAATGACAGCATTTCATGATCCTCAATGGTATCACCATATGCATAAATCGCAGCATAAAGGCTTAAATCGTAATTGTCCAAGATACGTTGCTTTTTGACTTCACGGCTACAGTCGCCGTTTTTATAAATTCCCGTGATCTTGCCATCAATGGCATCGATTTCACTACAAAGCAGATCAAGGCCATATTGTGCACACCACGGTTTTAGATAGACATCCATGGATGCAGACACTACTACGACACGATCACCTTGTGCCAAGTGCCACTGAATACGCTCTAATGCCTGTGGACGAATAATTTGTGGCAAATAGCTTTGGCTAAAGCGAAGTCCTTTTTGCTGAATTTCGTTTGCATCAAGCCCTGCAAAGCCCAGCTTGAAAATTTTTGAGCGTAGTACCGTACCGCGAATCAATTTTAAGCGATAACCCAGAATGTAAGGGGCAAGTAAAAACTTTCCTTTTCTCATTCTGGATGCCGGAATGGTTTGAAAAATAAAAGGGGTATAAGAATCGGTTGAGGTAATGGTGCCGTCAAAATCAAAAAAAGCAATATTATTCAAATCAGGCCTTTGGTTTTATTTTATTGTTGGACATGCGAGTTTAACCCAAAAATAAGGTGAAATCACCAACGTGGTTGATCCTCATGGTGTTGAGGTATCAACCGATGTAATCACCGACATGCCGGGGCGTAAACGGGCAAGGCCATCCTGATTCGGGTCGATGGCAATCCGCACCGAAATACGCTGAACCACTTTGGTAAAGTTACCTGTGGCGTTATCTGCTTTGAGCACACTAAACTCTGAGCCGGCAGCCGGTGAAATCTGTTCGACATGACCCGTAAATTTTTGATGATCGAGTGCATCGACAGTAAAGGTTGCCTTTTGGCCAATCCGCATTTTCGCGATCTGGGTTTCTTTGAAGTTGGCAATCACCCAAGTTTGTTGTGGAATCAGGTACAACAACTGAGAGCCTGCTGCAACATATTGTCCAACACGTGGCGTCACTTCACCTAACTGACCATTCATTGGCGCGCTAATGATGCTGTAGTTTTGAGTGGTTTTGGCTTGATCTAGCTGCGCCTGAGCATTGGTGACTTGTGCCTGTAAACCCACTTGGGCCACTTGTGCTGTTTTTAATGCTTCTTCGGCGACTTTGACGTTGGCTTGTGCTTTTTTGAGTGCAGCCAGATCATTCTTTGCAGTTGCCGCAACTTGATCGCGTTCAGAGCGTGAGACTGCACCGCTGTCGCCAAGTTGTTGATAGCGTTTTAACTGATCGACAGACAATTGATACTGGGCCTGAGCCTGATCGACCTGAGCCTGAGCTGCCACAATATCGGCCTGCCGCTGGGCAATGGTTTGAGTCTGGTTGGCCAGATTGTTTTGTGCCTGCTCGACAGCCGATTGTGCCTGTGTCACTTTTTGGGCGTACGTGGTCGCATCGATATAAATCAGGGGCTGACCTTTTTTGACCGTATCAAAATCTTTAACCAGTACCGTTTTAATGTAGCCATTGATTTGAGAAGACAATACGGTGGTTTTACCCTTTACATAACTGTTATCGGTCTGCTGCAAAGCGGTTTGAAAGGGCCCGATTTGCCATGCCCACATGATTAAACCAATCCCAATCAGTAAGATGAAAAACATGAGAATCAAAGTCGATTTTTTGGTGGGAATCAGCTTTCCTACGCTGGGTACTTGTTTCAGCGGAGAAGGCGAAGCCCCCGAATTCTGTTCGGCATTGGAGGGCGATGGATGAGACTCGCCCGATGCAGATGAATCAGATGAATTTGGTTTTTGCTCGTCACTCATAAATAGTCTCGGAATTCAAAATGAAGATGAACGTTGAGCCGCGATTCGCTCTCGGTAAGCCAAGTATTTGCCCCATAAAATGTTACACACGCCCCATAAAAACAGCACAATAGCCACAATACTATTAAAATTAATCACATCATTGTAAGCACGCACCTGCGCTTCACGATTTGCGGTTTGTGACAGCGTTTTGATGGCCTGAAGCTGATCAAGCGTTGGGTCGGTAATCGAGGGGGTAAATTTAGCCTGATACTGACTCAGGCGCTGTGCCACAATGGGATCGGTTTGTGTCAGATTTCGATTAATGTCCATCTGATAAATTTGTGTCTGATGTTTTTGATAGGTGTTATAAAATGAAGATCCAACCAATCCCCCAAAATTTTGTGTCGCTGAAAACAGCACAATAAACGTGACTACATGGCTCGGGCCTTCTTTTAAAGCACGCCCAAACCCAACCAGCAGCAACGGCCCGATAAATAACCCGTTGGCAAAGGCAATGAGAAACTGACTGTGAAAAAAGTTTTGGGGGCGAATATCGCTGGTGAGATGTGCATCGAGTTTGCTGGCAACCAAAATCAAAAATGAAGCCAAAACCAGATGCAAAATCGTACGTTCTCTGGAAAATGTCACTGCACTAAATACAACACCTGCCAACATTCCGAAAAAGATAATCGTATACAGGCCCACAAATTGATCTGGACCCATTCCGACAGTTTTCAAAAAGTTGACTGCTGCATAACTTTGTTCTGAGAGTAAAAAACGCAGTGCAAAAGCACCAAAAATAAAACGTAAAACCCCCGCTGTGCCCAGCCAGCGAGTCATTAATAATGGGTTGGTACGATGATGTTCGTAATAAAAACCCAGTACCAGCAGTATAAAACCACTCATAAGTACATAGGCCAGCCAAGGTGAATCAAACCACCACAACAAAGGTCCTTGGGTGAGAACAGCGCAAAGACAGGCAAATCCGGGCGCAAGCAGTAAAAAAGTATAAATGTCTTGGCGTTCAAATACGGCTATTCGCAAACTACGTGGTAATTTAAGCGACACCACCATGGCATAACAGCACACAGCCAGTCCAAGTTCAAAGGTATAAAGCACCGTCCAGTTGTTTACTGTCACCAAAGCGGGTGAAATAATCCACGCCAGTGGTACGCCAAGTTGCCCAAAGCCAAATCCGATATATAAGCCTTTGAGTCGATGTGTATTACTAAAGCCTTGCATGATGTAATACATGCCAAGCGAACTCAGCGGCGCTGCCACCATCCCGCTAATAAAACGCACAAAAATAGCCATGTGATAGTTCTGCACAAAAATATGCAAAATCATCACCGCAATAAACGCCAACAAACCGATTTCGGTAAACAGTCTCAGCCCGTATTGTTGTCTGGCTTTAAATAAGATGAGATTGGAGCTGACATTGGCCATGACATAGGCCGCTGGGAGCCATGCCGATTCGACAGGTGTCAGGCCATATTCACCTTGTAGCTGTGGTAAGTTGGCAGTGATAAAACCATTACTCAAGCCTGCGGTCAGCGCAATAAACGTCCCGATAATAAAATACAAATACCGTTTGTGTGTAGGATGCGCAATTGAGGGCGGTGAACCGGGAATGACCGGGCGCTCTTCATCGGTCCAGTCCGGTGGCGTTTCGAGATAACGTGGTGTCTCAGCCATGTTGCACCTCGTGTTTGACGATGATGCCATTGAGCAATAATTCGATTACACGGCTGGCCAAACGAATTTGTTCGCTTTGATCGTGTCCGCGAAAACAAGAAGATAGCATGGTCATGATGCTACGATAATCTTCAAAACTAAAATCTGATCGGCATAACTGCTGTGCAACCGCACGATCAATTAGGGGCTGGATAATCATTTTATGCTGGATAATCAGCTGTTGTAATGTGGGGTCGGAATAGTCCAGTACTCGCCAGTATTCCATCAGCACAGACAATTGATTAAGGTGAAATACATGACTTTGAATGAGCAAAATCAAACCATCGGGTGATTCATAATAGGGTTTGGCCCGATGCTCAAGTGCCTGCAAGGCCTGTTCCAACAAGGCATAAATCAGCGCCTTGCGGTCTGCAAAATTTCGGTAAAACGTAGCGCGTCCGACATGGGCATGATCGATGATGACCTGCAACGGCACCATCATGCCATGCAGTTTAAACATCTCGATTGCGGCCTCGAGCAAATCTTCGCGATTTTGAGCGGCGCGTTTCACGTGTTTACTCATGGCACAACCAAGGGAAGGGAATCAAACTATTTTACGGACATTTTTGTCCGTACTAACAGCACTTGTTTGAATAAGTTTTGTAATGATTGATTACTTTTGGTTATTTATAATCAAATAATTCATGATTATTTATTTTGTTTTAATCTCAGTATAGTCAGGTTATCTCTTAATGAAGCGTAAAGAAATGACCACAAGACATGACATAAATCAGCAACAATATCAAAATAAATCAAATGCTTATATAAGTAGTGCAGTACATGCACAAGGTGATGAGTTTAAAAAAATGCAAGCATTGATCCAGCAGAATAGATTGAAAACTGTTTTGGATTTGGGCTGTGGCGGCGGGCATGTTACTTATCAGCTTGCACCCTATGTCGATGAAATAACGGCCTATGATTTAAGCGATGAAATGGTCACAACCGTGCTTCATGAAGCACAACAACGTCAGTTATTTCAGGTAAATGGACAGCAAGGGCCGGCAGAAAAGCTTCCGTTTGAATCAGAGCATTTTGATTTAGTGGTCAGTCGCTATTCGGCACATCACTGGCAAAGTGTACCTCAGGCCTTAAATGAGGTTTGGCGGGTACTTAAACCCCATGGCAAAGCAGTATTTGTTGATATTTTAGGCCATGCATTGCCTTTACTCGATACATTTTTTCAAAGCATGGAAACCTTGCGAGATCCGAGTCATGTCCGAAATTACAGCTTAGGCGAGTGGATAAATTTTGCCGAAAATGCCGGATTTGCTATTGAGACTGTAGATCAACAACAGCTTCCACTTGAGTTCAAAAGCTGGGTAGAACGTATGCAAACGCCTCTACATGCAGTTGAATCGCTTCGCTATTTACAGCAGCACACCACAGACCAAATCAAAAATTACTATCAAATACAAAATGATGGTTCTTTTGTCAGCCCTGTGGTGTATTTGGTACTCAGCAAAATCAAATAAATCTGCTAAAATACGCGCCTGATTTTTATAGAGTCTCCGGTCTTGGATAGCTTAATACCACTTTTTTCGATTGCTGCTGCATTGATGTTGGGTGCCATGAGTCCTGGCCCGAGCTTTATTTATGTAGCTCAGAACTCAATTGCAAAATCGCGTAAGCATGGATTATTTACGGCCTTGGGCACGGGGACGGGCGCAGCAATTTTTGGATTTTTGGCCGTGATTGGCCTACAGGCGGTTTTGCTGGCAGTTCCATCTGCCTATCTGGTATTGAAAATCGGGGGCGGATTATATCTACTTTGGATGGCATACAAAATTTTAAAGCATGCCAAACAGCCAATGGATACACAAAGTGCCGTAGTCTCTAAAATGACCTATTCAAGTGCCTATCGTTATGGTTTATTAACGCAGTTAAGTAATCCAAAAATTGCGGTGGTGCTGGCCAGTGTTTTTACTGCTTTATTGCCAAAAGACATCCCTAGTTATTATTACTTTGCTTTGCCTGTGATTTGTTTTGTCATCGATGCCGGCTGGTATTCTCTGGTTGCATTGTTATTGTCTTCGGAAAAACCACGTACACTATACATCAAGGCCAAAACCCTGATCGACCGTGTGACTGGCGGTATTGTGACCCTACTCGGGCTCAAAATGTTGTTCTCAAGCCGCTAATAAGTTTAAATTTTTATGAGATCAAGCGCGATAGATTCGCGCTTTTTTGTATCAATTACGATTCAAAAATATGTTGGTTATAAATTGAAATAGATAAAACATTCCACTTTGTTTTAAACATGCTAATCTGAATAAAATAACAAAAACAATGGAGGATATAATGGAAAAATTATCCGCTGTCGTTGTAGGTGCTGTGCTGCTCTTTGGACTCACAGCCTGTAATATGAAAGACAATATGCGCCCGCCAAAAGCTGAGCGTGCCATGAGCATAGCGGGTATGCCCGTCTATGAAAAAGACTACAAACTATCTCAAGAACTTGCTCTAAATCAAAGCGCTGTGCAACGTGAATAAGACTATCGGGCTTTCAGTTATGCAGGATTGAAAGCCTTTTTAACATCAAACTGATCAATTGTGAAAGCACCATAAGTTTAAACTTAGGATGACTTCTGACCAGTTAATATTGGCGACTTAAACGCACATACACCATGCTATCCAGTTTTTGCTTATTGACTCAAGTTTTATACGTCGAAAGCAAAATACTGGTTTCACTGTTGTAAATTCCTGAAATATTTCGAATTCTTTCCAGCGCTTTATCAAAGCTTTCCAGTGAATCAGATTTTAATTCGACCAAAAGATCCCATTTACCATTGGTGGTGTGCAGGCGCTCAACCGCTGTTTCTAGGCGTAATTCACGAATCACCGACTGTGCCTTGGTGCCCTCCACCATGATATTGGCCCACGCCCGAATAATATTATTTTCAACATCTGGACGAAAACGCACCGTATAGCCCGCAATAATTCCGGTGGTTTCCATGTATTCAATTCGCTTTTGTACCGTAGCTCTCGAGACGCGTGTTTTGGCCGCCAGTTCGGTAATCGACATTCGGGCATTGTCTTTAAGTAAGCCTAAAATCATTTGGTCAAGATTATTCATTTTGCTACTGACTATAATCAATTTGATAAAAAATAATTCATTTTAGTCATTAAGACAAATTTTCTGTGTCAATTTGATTGTGAATAATAGTGTATACACAAAACGCCAAATCATCTGAGACGCAGTCAAAAGCTGTATAGATGATTTAAAGAGGCGTGGCTACGTATCTTCGATGACCTAGATGACGATACGTGAGCCAACAGGAACAAAGTCAATTAAGGAAACCGTGATGTCTTTATCATATGCAGATCAAACCAATGGTGCATGGCAAACCTATCTCACGCAAATCGATCGTGTGGCACCATATTTGGATGCGGATTTAAGCAATTTTGTTAACACCTTAAAAAGTCCAAAGCGGACTTTGATTGTCGATGTTCCAATTGTGATGGATGACGGCTCGATTCGCCATTTTGAAGGATATCGTGTTCAACACAATTTATCGCGTGGGCCGGGTAAAGGCGGGATTCGTTATCACCAAGATGTCGAACTGAATGAGGTCATGGCGCTTTCTGCGTGGATGACCATTAAAACTGCGGTGGTGAATTTACCTTTTGGTGGTGCCAAAGGTGGCATTCGAGTGAACCCGAAAGAGCTGTCACCACGTGAGCTTGAGCGCCTGACTCGCCGTTTTACCAGTGAAATTAGTCCAATTATTGGGCCTCAAATTGATATTCCTGCACCGGATGTCGGCACCAATGCCGACATTATGGGCTGGATGATGGACACCTATTCGAGCATCAAAGGTCATACCGTAACCGGTGTGGTGACAGGCAAGCCGGTGCATTTAGGTGGATCACTAGGTCGTGTCCGTGCGACAGGACGTGGTGTGTTTATTACCGGAATGCAGGTTGCTGAGCGAATTCAATTGCCAATTGCAGGCAGTAAGGTTGCGGTGCAGGGTTTTGGTAATGTTGGCAATGAAGCCGCATATTTATTTAGCCATGCACAGGCCAAAATTGTGTGTGTACAAGACCATACGGGCACCATTTACAATGCCGAAGGTTTAAACGTGAAAGAGTTACAAAAGCATGTGACTGAACACGGCGGCGTAATGGGGTTTGCCGGCGCGAATGTAATTGATGATGAAGCTTTCTGGACTGTGGATATGGATATTCTGATTCCTGCCGCATTAGAAGGTCAGATTACAGTAGAGCGTGCAGAGCAGCTCAAAGCCAAACTGGTGCTTGAAGGTGCTAACGGCCCAACATATCCAGAAGCAGATGATGTATTTGTTCGCCGTGGGATCACCGTGGTACCCGATGTTATCTGTAATGCTGGCGGTGTGACCGTGAGTTATTTCGAATGGGTACAAGACTTGTCGAGCTACTTCTGGAGTGAAGACGAAATTAATCAGCGTCTGGACAAGCTCATGATTCAGGCCACAGCCGATGTTTGGAATACTGCTACTCAAAAAGGATGCAGCCTGCGCACAGCAGCTTATATTTTGGCCTGTGAGCGTATTTTAAAAGCACGTAAGGAACGTGGCATTTTCCCAGGCTAAATAGCGCAATACATCGTGATGACTCGGGGCTTGAGCATCAGGCCAAGCCCGACTAAAAAACAGGAAGTGGACATAATGAGTAATCTCGCAATCACCCGTAGTAATTTTAATGACTGGATGGTGCCAGTATTTGCCCCTGCAAATTTCATTTTGGTTCGTGGTGAAGGCTCGCGTCTTTGGGATCAAAACGAAAAAGAATATATCGATTTTGCAGGTGGTATTGCGGTTAATGCACTGGGGCATGCGCATCCTGTTGCGGTGAACGCACTGACCGAACAGGCTCAAAAACTTTGGCATGTGGGCAACGGTTATACCAACGAACCGGTGCTAAATTTGGCACGTCAATTGGTCGAAAGTACTTTTGCCGATAAGGTCTTCTTTTGCAACTCAGGTGCAGAGGCCAACGAAGCGGCACTAAAGCTGGCACGTAAAGTCGGCATGATGAGCGGTCAGGCGCATAAAAACCAGATTGTGGCGTTTAAAAATGCCTTTCATGGTCGTACCTTATTTACCGTGACCGCAGGCGGTCAGCCAAAGTATTCGCAAGATTTCGCGCCACTTCCAGAAGGTATTCAGCACACAGCTTTTAATGACTTAGACGCTGCCAAAGCGCTGATTAATGAACATACCTGTGCGGTGATTGTTGAACCTATCCAAGGTGAAGGCGGTGTAGTGCCAGCAACACGTGAATTTTTGCAGGGGCTACGTGAGCTATGCGATCAGTTTGGCGCGGTCTTAATTTTTGATGAAGTACAAACTGGTGTTGGACGTACTGGCTCGCTTTATGCCTACATGAATACAGGTGTTACGCCTGATATCCTGACCACGGCAAAAGCATTGGGAGGTGGATTCCCAATTGGCGCGATGCTCACCACCGATCATTTTGCCAATATGTTTGTGGTCGGTGATCATGGCACGACCTATGGCGGTAATCCTTTGGGCGCTGCGGTGGCCAGTGCAGTCTATGGGTTTGTCAACACGCCTGAGGTACTGCAAGGCGTCAAAGACCGTCATCAACATTTTGTTGCTGGGCTTAACACCATCAATGAAAAGTTGGGTCTGTTCAAACAGATCCGTGGTGAAGGTCTGCTTTTAGGCTGTGTACTCAAAGACGAATATGCAGGCAAAGCCAAAAATATCATGACCTTAGCGGGCCAAGAAGGTCTGTTGGCTTTGGTGGCGGGTATGGACGTAGTTCGATTTGCGCCGTCGCTGATTATTCCATTTGAAGATATCGATGAAGGTTTAAATCGTTTTGCACGCGCATTAGCTCGTCTTTAAGTCAAAAGCGAATCTGATCATGATGATTGTGAGACATGCTGCACACCGAGACTTAGATGATATTTTTCGGTTGGCAGGGCGGGCAGGAGAGTCAGGTATTGGCCTGACCTCACTGCCACAAAATAAAGAAATTCTGGCGGCTCGCATTGACCGTACTACGCGGACACTCGATGGTTTAGCTGAAGCCTACGAGGCCAGCTATTTATTTGTACTTGAAGATACTGCGCTTGGGAAAATTGTTGGGGTAAGCGCGATTGAGGTCGCGGTTGGCCTCAATGAGCCGTTTTATAATTTTCGCGTTGCCAAACAGGTACATGCTTCAAAAGAGCTTAATGTATATACCGCGCTCGACACGTTGTTTATGAGCAATGATTATACCGGCTGTAGTGAGCTGTGTACCTTATTTCTCGATCCAGATTATCGTAAAAATCAAAATGGCAAATTTCTTTCCAAGGTTCGGTTCTTGTTTATTGCCGCATTTCGCTCACTGTTTAAAGAAAAACTGATTGCAGAGATGCGCGGTTATTCCGATCAAAATGGACACTCTCCATTTTGGGACGCCTTGGGATCGCATTTTTTTCATATGGATTTTGCCACAGCAGACTATTTAAGTGGGGTGGGGCAAAAAGTCTTTATTGCCGAATTGATGCCGCGCTTTCCGGTTTATGTGGCGTTGTTACCCGAAGCAGCACGTCAGGTGATTGCTCAGGTGCATCCGCATACCTTACCCGCAGCAAAGGTATTAATGACCGAAGGCCTACAGTATCAAGGTTATGTTGATATTTTTGATGCAGGGCCAACGCTTGAAGCGAATACTTCAGATTTACGTGCAGTGAAAGACAGCCGCTACGTAAGCGTTGTGATTTCAGATCAGGTTTCGGTTTCAGAGCGATGCTATTTGGTCGCCAACGACGATTATCACCATTATCGGGTTTTACTGCTTAAGGTCGCACTAACCGATGAGCACAGTATTTGCCTGACCCCAGAACAGGCAGCAGCTCTTCACGTGACCGAGCAGGATCAGGTTCGTGTTTTAGCATTAGATCAAATGGAGAATCAACAATGACAACAGGCGCACTTGCCATCAATGGAACATGGCGACAAGGATCTGGTGCAGTGATGACCAAAACTGACCCCATCAGTAACGAGTTAATCTGGCGCGGATACGAAGCAACTGCCCAAGAGGTTGAAACAGCATGTCTGGCGGCACGTGAGGCTTTTCCAGCATGGGCACGTTTAGGTCTAGAAGCCCGCATTGAAATAATTGAGCGTTTTGCAGCATTACTTGAGCAAAATAAACAGCATCTGGCAGAGGTGATCAGCCGTGAGACCAGTAAACCGAGCTGGGAAACGCTCACCGAAGTCCAGTCGATGATTGCAAAAGTGGCTATTTCAGTTCGTGCGTATCATCAGCGTACCGGATTTACCCAAACTGAAATGCCGGACGGGGTTGCATCGTTACGCCATAAGCCACATGGTGTTTTGGCAGTATTTGGTCCCTATAATTTTCCGGGCCATTTACCCAATGGACATATTGTGCCAGCTTTGATTGCAGGTAACACTCTTGTGTTTAAGCCTAGTGAACTTACGCCTTGGACTGCCGAAGAAACGGTTAAGCTTTGGTACGAAGCGGGTTTACCTCAGGGCGTACTGAATTTGGTGCAAGGCGGACGAAGCACGGGTGAGGCGCTTGCCGCAGCAGCGCAAATTGACGGGCTGTTATTTACCGGCAGTGCATCAACAGGCTATCAGCTGCATAAGCAACTGGCAGGCGCACCTGAAAAAATTCTGGCGCTTGAGATGGGCGGCAATAACGCCTTGATTATTGATGACGCTGTCGATCTGGATGCCGTCGTCAATCTGGCGATTCAGTCTGCATTTGTTTCTGCTGGGCAACGTTGCACCTGTGCGCGCCGTATTTTGGTCAAATCTGGACCACAAGGCGATGCCTTTATTGCCAGATTTGTGCAGGTGGCCAAGCAGTTGGTGATTGGGCCGTGGGATGCACAGCCACAACCGTTTATGGGTGGCGTGATTTCATCTGCCGCTGCCGACATGATGCTCAAAGCGCAAGCCAAGCTGATTGCGCTAGGTGCCAAGCCACTGCTTGAAATGACCCGACCAGATGAACACAGTTCGCTATTAACGGCGGGTATTTTAGATGTCACGCAGGTTTCAGATGTGCCAGATGAAGAATATTTTGGCCCGCTCACCTGTATTTATCGTTATGAGCAGTTTGATGAGGCCTTGAGCCTTGTCAATGCCACACGATTTGGTTTGGCGGTAGGTTTGGTTTCACCTTCTCGCGAACTGTTTGAGCGCGTACTGATTGAAGCGCGGGCCGGTATTGTGAACTGGAATAAGCCGTTAACGGGCGCTTCAAGTGCAGCACCGTTTGGTGGTGTGGGGGCTTCGGGCAACCATCGTGCCAGCGCATTTTATGCGGCGGATTATAGTGCATGGCCAATGGCATCGCTAGAAAGTGAACAGCTCACATTACCAGAGAAATTATCACCGGGCATTGTGCTCTAGTACGGACTGCATAACACCTAAAAGGAAGAAAACATGTCGGGTTATGAAATTAATTTTGATGGATTGGTGGGTCCAACCCATCATTATGCAGGATTGTCATTTGGCAATGTCGCATCAACCAACAACCGCAACAATCTGTCTAATCCGAAGCTGGCGGCGCAGCAAGGCTTACTCAAAATGAAAGCCTTGGCTGACTTGGGCCTTAAGCAAGGTGTATTTGCGCCCCAAGAACGCCCGCATGTGCCTACGCTTCGCCGATTAGGCTTTAGTGGAAGCGATAGCGACGTCATTGCAGCAGCAATGCGCGCCGCACCAGCGTTATTGTCTGCGCTTAGCTCGGCCTCTTCGATGTGGACAGCCAACTCATGTACCGTTTCGCCATCGGCCGACAGTGCAGATGGACGTGTACATTTTACCGCCGCAAACCTAAATAATAAGTTCCATCGTTCAATTGAGCACCAGACAACCAGCCGAATCCTACAAGCAATGTTCAATCATGATGTATATTTCGCGCATCATGAAGCATTACCTGAAGCGGCCTTGTTTGGTGATGAGGGTGCTGCCAACCATAATCGTTTGGGCGGTGCCTATGATCAGGCAGGTATTCAGGTATTTGTATACGGTCAGCAGCAACTCGGCGGTACCGTTGCACCCAAAAAGTTTCCGGCACGTCAAACCCGTGAAGCCAGCGAAGCAATTGCACGCCTACATGGTTTGCATGCTGACCGGACAGTGTTTGTACAGCAAAACCCTGAGGTGATCGATCAGGGGGTATTTCATAACGATGTGATCGCTGTGAGTAATCAGCAGGTGCTGTTTCATCATCAGCAGGCGTTTTTAAATCAGTCACAGGCGCTTGCAGAAATTCGTGAAAAGATGGCTGCCATTGGGCAAGACTTTGTTGCGATTGAAGTACCTGAGCAACGTGTATCGGTCCAAGATGCGGTCTCGACCTATCTGTTTAATAGCCAGATTTTAACCCGTCCAGATGGTGCCATGACACTGGTGGTACCAGAGGAGTCGCGTCAAAATACGGCGGTGTGGGCTTATCTGACAGATTTGCTGCAAATGGGAACACCAATCGATCAAATCAAAGTCTTTGATTTGAGAGAAAGTATGCGTAATGGCGGTGGACCTGCGTGTTTGCGTTTGCGTGTGGCGCTAAATGATGCCGAATTGGCAGCGGTTAATCCGAACATCATGATGAATGATGCATTGTTTAGCACGTTAAATCAGTGGGTTGAGCGTCATTATCGGGATCGACTGGCGCAGGATGATCTGGCCGATCCACAGTTATTGATCGAGAGTAGAACAGCTTTAGACGAGCTGACTCAAATTTTAGGATTAGGTTCGGTGTATCACTTCCAGCGCTAACACATGGCACGGCAGACTTTAAAGGATGAAAGCATATGGTTGATCTATTGGCATTGACACTCACGCAACGTGAGCCTGAACAAGACACAGGTGAAACAGCAGGATTTCACTGGCAGTGGTTGGGCGAGGGATTGCTGCAGTGTACGCCTGTTTCGGGTTATGAAAAAACCATTTTGCTTTCTGCTGGAATTCATGGCAATGAAACGGCTCCAATTGAATTGATCGACAACATACTCAAAGATTTATTTGCTGCAAAACTGATGCTCAAGCATCGGGTGCTGTTTGTTTTGGGGAACCCGGAGGCGATCCGTCAAGGCGTACGTTATCTTGAAAATGATATGAACCGGATGTTTTGTGGCGCTCATGAGGCACTTACAGCAGATGTAGAAACTCGCCGTGCAGCTGAGCTTGAACACATCACATCGCATTTTTTCCACACTTCAGATGCACAGGCCAAGGCTTATCATTACGATTTGCACACTGCGATCCGTGCTTCGCAATTGCCTCTCTTTGCTTTGTTTCCATATCAAAGCCATCCCTATGATGCAGCATTGCTTGCACAGTTGGATGCAGCCGATCTGGATGCACTGGTTTACCACAACAGTTTTGGCAAAACCTTTACCCAATTTACTGCAACGCATTTTCAAGCAGCCAGTACCACGCTTGAACTGGGTAAAGCAAAAGCGTTTGGACACAACAATTTATCTGAGTTTGATCCAATTGATCAGGTGCTGCGTGCCATTTTAAGCGACACAATTTTACCTGTTAGACATAAGCCTGCAATACGCGAATTTAAGGTGGTGAGTTCGATCATCAAACACAGTGATGATTTTCAGCTTCAACTTGCGGCAGATGCACCCAACTTTTCGACTTTTCAAAAGGGCGAGGTGCTGGCGATACAGTCAGGCGAAAATCAAATCGTTGAACACGAGCAGGTCTGGATTTTATTTCCAAACCTTCAGGTAAAGAAAGGCTTACGTGCCGGACTGGTGTTAGAGGAAACCACACAGCACAAAAAATAACTCGTTAGAGGCCTATCAGTCAGGAATAGACATTCATGGAGTATGAAGATGGAGATTCATTAAACGGACGTTGAAACCCAGAACGCGGATGAAATGCCCGGTGGGCGATATATACAGCAAGGACATGTTGTCAAAAAAATAGTTGGAGTGAATGTGGATGAGTAATGACAATGAAAAGACATTGCAGGCAGGCGGATTCCTGAACGAGCAATCAGGCTATCAAGATCGAAGTAGCGCACAAACCAGTGCGATCGCCCGAGATCACGATACAGGAAAGCCCTTAAAGCGTGCTATGACCAAACGTCATCTGGTCATGATTTCATTGGGTGGTGCCATTGGAACGGGGCTTTTTTTAGGTTCGGGCGATGTGATTTCACAGGCAGGGCCGGTGGGAGCTATTTTATCGTATTTGCTCGGTGGCGTGATTGCCTACATGGTCATGCTCTGTTTGGGGGAGCTTGCGGTGCATATGCCGGTGTCGGGTTCGTTTGGTGAATATGCCAGAACGTACATTGGCCCGGGAACAGGCTACATGATTACATGGCTTTACTGGCTGACATGGACCGCCACACTGGGAACCGAATTTACTGCGGCGGCTTTACTGATGCAGGAGTGGTTTCCTTCAGTTTCAATGTGGACATGGACCCTGATTTTTGCAGGGTCGATCTTTACACTGAATGTCAGCTCTACTCGATTGTTTGCAGAATCGGAATTTTGGCTGTCCTTGGTGAAGGTGCTCACCATTATCTGCTTTATTGGTTTAGGGCTTGCCGCCATTTTTGGCATGATTTCTTATCATGGGCATGAATCTGCGCCGCTATTTAGTAAATTAACCGAACATGGCTGGTTTCCTAATGGTGTTTTCCCGATATTTGCCACAATGCTTATTGTCAATTTTGCATTTTCAGGCACCGAATTGATTGGTGTGGCAGCAGGTGAGGCCGAAAATCCAGCTCAAACCGTACCCAAAGCCATCAATGCGGCGATTTGGCGGTTATTAATTTTCTTTGTTGGCACAATTATCGTAATTTGTGCATTGCTATCGTATGAAATGGCGGGGCTAAATTCAAACAGTGTCAGCAACAGTCCGTTTGTGACGGTATTTAACTACATCGGTATTCCTTATGCCGAAGATATTATTCGCTTTGTGATTATTACGGCCTTACTTTCGGCAGCCAATTCTGGCTTGTTTGCGGCATCTCGCATGATGTGGTCATTGTCGGCCAAAAATCAGCTTCCTAAAGTTTTTAAAAAGCTCACTGCTTCGGGTACTCCGATTGTGGCGATTACAGTCACGATGTTTGGTGCCATTCCGGGTCTGCTTTCTGAACATTTTGCACCCGAAACCATTTTTAAAAATCTGCTAGGCGTGGCGGCATTTACCATGGTGGTGGTGTGGATTTCAATTTGTGTGTGCCAGTTTAACTTTCGTAGACAATGGATCAAATCTGGTAAAACCGCTAAAGATTTAAAATTTGCGGCGCCGCTCTTCCCCCTTACGCCGATCTTGGGTGGGGTATTTTGTACCATTACCTGTATCAGTATGGTGGCCGATCCTTCAATGCAAGTTGGATTTGTGTGCTGTATCTTGTTTATTGCGGCTTGCTATGCCAGTTACTTCTTCTTTTATAAAGAAAAAACATCAATGTAATTCAAAAAGCTGCCTGCATTTATGGCGTCAGTTGTAAATGTCACTCCACACAAAAGCCAGTCTAGGAATAGACTGGCTTTTGAACGGATCTTGATTCAGAATTATGAAGAATGAGGTGCAGTCGCAGTGGTTTTGCCGAGTTCATCCGAAGCTGTTTTTTTACCGAAATGCAAGTGATTAAAAAAGAGATTAAGTAATACCGCAGCCAAACACGTGATGCTGATACCAGAGTGAAATAAGGTTTGAATTGCGTTTGGCATGGCGTGGAAAAATTCAGGACTGATAAGTGGAGTGAGGCCAGCACCGAGTGATACAGCCACAATAATCATATTGGATTGAACCTGATAATCGACTTTAGACAGTGTACGAATACCACTGACGGCAACACTACCAAACAGTACCAAACCCGCACCGCCCAGAACCGGCATTGGAATAGACGCCACCAAGCGACCAAATACCGGCAGTAAGCCAAGTACCACCAAAATTGCCCCAGCACTTGCCACCACAAAGCGGCTTTTCACGCCGGTAATGGCAACCAGACCGACATTTTGAACAAATGCACACTGCATAAATGCCCCAAAAAATGGTGCAATCGCAGAGGAGAGCATATCTGCACGTAGGCCATCGGCAATACGGGTATTGTCTACTTTGGTTTCGACAATTTCACCAATTGCCAGCAAGCTCGCCGTGGTTTCGGTTAAAATGACCAGCGTTACAATACACATCGACAAAATAGCCGGCCATTCAAACACAGGCATACCAAAGCCCAGAATATTCGGTAATGCCACCCAAGCGCCCTGACTGACTTTGGAAAAATCGGCCAGTCCTAATGTAAATGCCACGACAGCACCAAAGACAATCGCCAAGAGTACAGCTAAACGACGTACTGCGGCAGAACCGAATTTGGTAATCAGAAGTAAGAACACCAGTGTGATGCCTGCGAGTCCTAGATTTTCAAGCGAACCCCAGTTAGGCGCTTTAGGATTGCCGCCCATGATCCAGCGGATCGCGACAGGTAATAGCGAAACTCCAATAATGGTGATAATCGAACCCGTCACAATCGGTGGAAAGAAGCGAACAATTTTGGAAAAAAATGGTGCGATCACCACACCAAAAATTGAACTGACGATAATTGCACCAAGAATGGACTGAAAGCTTCCTCCATTTGCACCAATTGCGATCATACTTGCAACGGCAGCAAACGAGGTGCCTTGCACGATTGGCAGTTTAGAGCCAAACCACTTCACGCCAAGGGTTTGAAGCAAAGTGGCTAAGCCGGCCACTAAAATTGAGGCTGTAATGAGCAGGCCGATATCGGCTTGAGATAACCCAATACCAAGACCAACAACCAGCGGGGCTGCAATAAGTCCACCGTACATCGTGAGTACATGCTGGAAGCCATAAGTCAGATTTTTAGCCAGTCCGAGATGCTCGTGCTCTGGCGATGATGCTGTCGGATTCGTGTTCATATCAGGTGCTTCGGTTCTTGATAGAGTTTCAAGAAATTTTGCAACATGCATGCCACGCATCCGTACTTCGTAATTTCATGAATTTTGAAATAACGAAATCGATATAACACGACTCGTTTAAAGGTTAATCTTTAAAGTGCACTGGAATCCATTGATAGCTTTTTCCATCTGCCGAATACACATGCCCAATTCCCGGAAAGGGTAAATGTGGTGCGGCAATGGTTTGTCCATTTTTGGCAAAATCTGCAAATTGCTTTAAGCGTGTTTGTACGGCTTGTTGTGGGTTAATGTCATATTCAATTGCTGTTTTTGGTCGATCAAACTGCACCGTATGCGAGTGAACAATATCGCCAATAAATACCACGGTTTCGCTATCAGTTTTAAGGGCATAGCTAAAGTGTCCCGGTGTGTGACCTGCGGTACTGATCACCTTAAAGCCTTGGATTTCGTCGCCAAGCTTATAGGTTTTAAAGCGTTGTTTCGCTTGATACGGTGCCAGCGCTGCTTTGATTTTTTCGACAGTACCCAAGTAGCCTGCACGTTTGGCTTCTGGCACTTTGCTGGCCTGCTTTGCATCTAACCAATAATTGGCTTCATCTTGTGAAGCATATACGGTGGCATTTGGAAAATTGGCAGTGCCGTTTTTACTGATACCGCAAACATGATCGGGATGTAAATGAGTCAGTAAAATGGTATCAACCTGTTCAGGCTGGTAGCCCGCTGCTTTTAAATTGGTTAAAACAGAACCTAAATGCGCCCCTAAGCAACTGGCAGCACCGCTATCGACCAGTACCAGCGACTTTCCAGTATTGACCAAAAATGCATTGACTGAGGTTTGAACGCCTTTCTCTTGATCGGCATAGTATTTCTTTAAAATGTCATGCACTTGTTGCTGTGGAATATCTTTAAACAGCGTAGGTGACATAAAGTTTGTACCGTCGAGCAGGGCGGTGATTTGAACATTGCCTGCTTGATATTGGTAATAGCCTGCGACTTGTTTTTGTTGTGAGGAAAGTTGAGGTGTCGCTGCTATGGAGGTTAGGCTAAAAAAAACTATGGTAAATAATGAAAAAACTACAAATCTATTCATATCTGACTATTCTCATGTGTGCTTTTGGTATTCTCTAATACTTTTTCTACTTCAGAAATTTCCGCTAGTGTAATATTAGGATTTTCTTTAGAAAGAGCTAAAAATAAATCAGCTTCTTTCATTATAAAGTGACTGAAAGCTCCTTTATCTAAATTTTTATTTGATAAACCAATATCTTTTCTCATAGCTTTAAATAAATCTTCCATGAGAAAAAACGTTTTTGCATTTGGTGGAGATTTAGCTAAATGAATTTTCCAATCAATAAAAGCTTTAATAACACTTGGGCTTGCCCACATAATAATCTTTCGTTGCCATTCTTGAAGAAATTTTACTAAATCAAAGTTAGAATCATCCTCGTAAAACACTTTAAAAACTGAAATTAAAAATTCATCATAAATTTCAACTTTCCTTGCTCTATGGTGACTCTCTATTTCTTTTAATCGCTCGTAATATTTTCCAAGAACAACTGTTAAAGTAGCAACTATAATAGTTGATGATCCAGTAATTAAGGCAATAGCTAATTGCGGATTAATTTCTTTAAACCATGAAAAAAATGAAGAAATAATCAGATAAACAACAAATATCATGCATGCTAACAGAATAAAAGCTAAAATTAAGTTCACGATGTTTTTCATTGTATTTTCTTATAAAAAAGCCCTACTAAAATATAGCAGGGCTTTTTGAAGCTGTCTAAAAAATCAAGACACTTTATCGCCCGGTTTTGCACCGCTGTCTGGTGAAATTACCCAAACACCGTCGCCATTACCCGCAGCTAAAACCATCCCGTTAGAAATCCCAAAACGCATTTTACGTGGTGCAAGGTTTGCCACCATCACCACCAGTTTGCCTTTTAAATCTTCAGGCTGATAAAACTCACGAATCCCGCTAAAGACATTGCGCGGTTCAGCTTCGCCGACATCTAAAGTCAATTGAAGCAGTTTGTCTGAGCCTTCAACTGTCGCAGCGTCTTGCACAAGCGCTACACGAAGGTCAACTTTCATAAAATCTTCAATACCAATAATTTCAGCCTCACCTACTTTTGGTTCAGGCTTCTTCTCGACTTTCTTCTCTTTTTTCTTTTCCACTTTTGGTGCTTCCGCTGTAGCAGCCAACGAATCTTTAGATGCATCGACCATCGCAGCCACAGCTTTCGGATCTACACGTTGCATGAGTGGTTGGAACTGTGCAATTTCGTGTGCAAGCAAGATGTGCTGACGTGATGCAAAATCAAAGCTTTCAAGTTGTAAGAAAGCCTGAACTTGTGCCGCAAGTGTTGGAAGAACAGGAGATAGGTAAATCGCAAGCTGACGGAATAAGTTAATGCCCACGGAGCAAACATCATGAACTTGTTGTTCTTGACCCTCTTGCTTCGCAAGCGCCCACGGTTTTTTCTCATCGATATATTGGTTGGCTTTGTCGGCCAGTGCCATAATTTCACGAATTGCAGCGCTAAACTCACGCGCCTCGTAGGCCTGCGCAATTGAGTCGCCAGCATCGATAAAGCTTTGCACCAGTTCTGGTTCTGCACAATTTTCAGACAGGGTATTGTTGAAGCTGCTATTGATGAATTTGGCACAGCGACTGGCAATGTTGACCACTTTACCGACCAAATCAGAATTCACTTTTTGTACAAAATCATCCAGATTCAAATCTGAATCTTCCACTTTGTCCGAAAGTTTCGATGCAAAGTAGTAGCGTAGGTATTCTGGATTCAGGTGCTGTAAATAGGTTTCTGCTTTAATAAAAGTACCGCGTGATTTCGACATTTTCTGACCATTAACCGTCAGGAAACCATTAACGAATAAACCACTTGGAGTACGGTAGTTGGCACCTTCAAGCATTGCCGGCCAGAACAGCGCATGGAAGTAAACAATGTCTTTGCCAATGAAGTGATAGACTTCGTTTTGGCTGTCTTTTTTCCAATAATCATCAAAGTTGAGCTCTGGGCGTTTGGCTTTGATGTAGTTTTCAAAGCTCGACATATAGCCAATTGGCGCATCGACCCACACATAAAAATACTTGTTAGGTGCATCTGGAATTTCAAAACCAAAATACGGCGCATCGCGTGAAATATCCCAGTCTGCCAAACCTGCTTCAAACCATTCATCTAGCTTGTTGGCAATCGATACTGGCAAACGGCCTTCGTCACGTGTCCATTTTTGTAAGTATTCACCAAAGTTGGGTAGCTTAAAGAAATAATGATCTGACGATTTTTCAACGGGTGTTGCACCGCTCAAAGTCGAACGCGGATTGAGTAATTCAGTGGCATTGTAAGTGGTGCCGCATACTTCACACGCATCACCATATTGATCTTCTGCTTTACATTTTGGGCAAGTGCCTTTAATAAAACGATCTGATAAAAACATTTGTTTTTCAGGATCAAAAAGCTGGGTGATCGGGCGAACGGCAATATTGCCTGCTTCACGGTTTTTTAGGTAAATATCTTCAGAACGTGCTTTGTTTTCAGCGCTGTGCGTCGAGTCGTAATGATCGAAATGTACACCAAATCCGTCAAAATCGCGGATATGTTCTTTTTGTACATTGGCAATTTGCTGTTCTGGCGAGATTCCATTGGCTTCGGCACGCAACATAATCGCTGTACCATGCGCATCATCCGCACATACGTAGGTCACATCATGGCCCATTGCACGCATGGCACGAACCCAAATATCTGCTTGGATATAACCGAGTAAGTGGCCCATATGGATGGGTCCATTGGCATAAGGGAGGGCGTTGGTGACTAAAATTTTACGCACGGATTGGATTCTCTCATTCGTATTCATAAGACCGATGATTCTAACTGATGAACCCGAGAAAACAAAGCAAGGCGTGGCTTGACATAGAAGGGAAAACTAAAAAAGAGCGCTTAGATGAAACGCTTAAAACAACTCAAGCCTGCGAGCAGGCTTGAGGGAGATCAATCGAGAGGTGAATGACTTAGAACTGATAACCTGCAGCGACGTAGTAGCCCCAGCCGGTACTGTTTTGTACGAAGTCGCCATTACCCCAGTTGGCAATCGCGCCGTCTTTAAACTGACCGCCATTATGGAAATAACGTGCAGCAGTGAATAAACGCAGGTGCTTCATGTTATAAGAAAAAACATGCGTTGAAACCAAAGCTTCATTGGTGCGGTTCGGGTCTTTATCGCCAAGTTTCGAACCAAAGTCATAGTTTGTAAAGGTGAAATAGTTGAGCGATGCGCCATTATTAAATGAATAAAGCGGATAGAAAAACTGAACCTGTAAACGTCCGCCATCATCTAAAGTATATGAGTTTGGCGCGCCGTAGTTTTCCCATTGCTGTTTTGCAAATACGTTTACATTCATACCAAGTTTGGTGTGGGTGTCAATTGAGGTACCCAAACCATAGTACAAGGTATTTTGGCTGTTATTCGAGTGACCACCAGCGTCTACGATCCAGTCAGTTGCAAAGAACCAGTCTTTAAATGGCCCAACGGAGAGATCTTTACCGGTTAAACGATTGAACGAAACTTTTGGCTGGTTTTCAGCAAAGAGTTTAGAACCGTCTTTGTCCCAAACCCCTTTAATGTTGTCGTTACCACCAAAATATTTTGGCGCATCGAAATAGCCATACCAATCGATTGGACCAGTCTGACCATAATACTCAAGCTCAAGATAGGCATTTTCTACTGTTTTTGGCGAAAATTTGACATCATTGCTATAAATACCCCAAAGTGTAGCATTCACACCAGCATTGGCCTGTTGCACACCCAGCAATGTTGCTGCAGCTAAAAATACAGTGCTTAACGATTTAAGAGACATTATTAGAACTACTCCAACATCATAAATTTTTAGACATATCGCACTATGTCAAACAAAAGATTCTTTAGAAAAAACGAACGCAAAAGACCTAAGCAATGAATATGCCACTCTACTGGCATGGGCTCGGCTACACTGACCGTGAATTGCGTAATCTTGGTGGACGCGATTTTATGTTATTTTGATGCAAAGTTGTTAAACTTTGTAATTAAAGGTGCTGTAAGATGATTTTTAAAGAATAAATTTTAGATTTATTGTTAAATAATTCATGTTTTTAATTTTATTTTTCACCATTAAAAAGTCTAAAAATTTTATTGAGACTCAGCTTATCCGCTGTGTATCGTTTAGTTTTTTTAATCAACGTCGCAATGATTCAATCCATTACATCGTGAAAGCAAGATATAGCTTCCTCGCTATGAAAAGTTGACCATTTGGTGCATTTTTTCAAAAGTTGATCTGTAAGGTGGCACAACAATGAAGTTGAATTATCCCTAGCATTTGACAACATGCAGCTCTATTCCATGCGAGCTTGAGAAGATCTACAGTCAATTTTCAATTGAGTGGGTAAATTAAGAATTGTTCAATGATAAAGCCTGTGTGCTGTTGGTCAAAAAAGTCAATGAAAAGGAATTAGTATATTGAAATTTAAGATAAAACACTTCGCTACAATGTGTATCATCTTTGTTGCAAATTGCAGTTTTTAAACCTTTCGCTGAATAAGCATTGTATAAAAGAAATCAGACCAAAGCTCCCATCCAGATTCAATATCATCACAGATTTGACTCAAATATCTAAGACAAAGAGGATTGCGACATGACCAGCGAAAACAAATTAGATGATTTAAAAAATAAAGCGGCTGACCTAGGCGATGAACTCAAACATAAAGCCAAAGAGGCCAAGCTAGAAGGCGAAAAAGCGCTAGATGACCTCAAGCATAAAGCTCAAGAGGCTAAGCTCAATGGTGAAAAAGCTGTAGATGACTTTAAAAAAGATGCAGAGCGTGATCATTCAGATAAAAAAGCTGCATTTGATGACAAGGTCGATGAAGCCAAAACCAAATGGGATGATGCTAAAGGTGACGCACAAGATAAGTTCGATCATCTGAAAACCGAAGCAGGGCATAAGCTTGAAGAAGCCAAGTTAAAGGCACAAGAGCTTAAGCATGAAGCATCGGTGAAACTCGATGAACTTAAAACACAAGCATCGGCTAAACTCGACGAATTGAAAAAAACAGCTACCGATACTTTAAACAAATTTAAAGGCAACGACAAATAAGTCTTGCCCTTAAAAATTGGCTAACTCAAATACGTTCACTGCATATGATTGATGTAGAGAAAATGCGACATTAATATGGTGTAGTGAACGAGCTTTTATAAAAATACTGTTAAACTACGCTCTACTAGACGCATTATTTCTGTGGAGTATTACGAATGTCGTGGCTTTCATCGCTTAAATCTGTATTTTCACCCGCACAAGAGGTGAAAGAAGAAGACATTCAAGCCATACTTCAAACCTATCGTCTTACAGGGCACTCATTCGAACTTAAAGACCGTATTACGCAAGTGAATGTGCAAGGTCGTGTCTTGCAACTGACGATCAAAACCTATCCTGAAGAAGCCGATCATTTACAGCAAATTCATGACGAACTTGCAAGTGCGCTACAAGGTGCAGGGATTGAAGAGTTAAATTTGCATGTAATTCAGCAAAAAACCGCACCGCGTACGCAAGAAGCTGCTGCAACTTTGCCTCCTGTCGTCGATGCCTCTGCATCACCAACACCTGATCCGAACAATCCACCAATTCAAAAGAAAGCCCCGCTACAAAGTGAGGTTGCTGCCCACCCGCGTATTCAACATGTGATTTTGGTGTCTTCTGGTAAAGGCGGTGTGGGTAAATCGACCACCACGGTCAATCTGGCCTTGGCATTACACAAACAAGGTTTAAAGGTGGGCGTATTAGATGCTGATATCTATGGGCCAAGTATTCCGACCATGCTGGGCAATGCGGGTCAAACCCCAATGATTGAAAATGAAAGTTTTGTGCCACTTGAAGCACATGGGCTAGCGGTGCTTTCTATTGGACATTTGACTGGCGACCATAACACTCCTGTGGCATGGCGTGGGCCAAAAGCTACAGGTGCGCTGATGCAGCTCTTCAACCAGACGCTCTGGCCAGATTTGGATGTGCTGGTGATCGATATGCCACCGGGCACAGGCGATATTCAACTGACGCTTGCACAGCGCATTCCGGTTTCGGGCGCTGTGATTGTAACCACTCCTCAAAATGTCGCATTGCTTGATGCCACTAAAGGTATTGAGCTATTTAATCGGGTGGGTATTCCTGTATTGGGTGTGATTGAAAACATGTCGACCCATATCTGTTCAAATTGTGGTTTTGAAGAGCAGATTTTTGGTACGGGTGGGGGCGATCAGTTGTCTGAACAGTATCAGATTCCACTGCTTGGGCGCCTGCCTCTTAATGGGCAAATTCGTGAAAATGCCGATAAGGGCCAACCGAGTGTGGTTGCGCAAGATGCTGCTGCTGAAAGTTATGAACTGATTGCACAGGCGCTTTGGTCGCGCGTAGCAGATTTGCCGCAACGTGCGCGTGATGACAAGCGTATCTTTTAATTTGAAAACGGGTTTATTAGATCTGCACGTGATATAGCCTATTTATTATGATTTTTATTAGATTTTCTATATAATCGTGCTATCTATCTGATTATTTAACTTTTATTGGTTAGTTTTTTTGAACGATTGGCATAAAAATTGCTAATTACTTGTTTTTGGATTTAAGGATAACGAATGAAGTTTAAAGCGTTGTTTACTGCACTTGGTCTTTGCTCAGGTTTGTTTTTAACCGCGTGTAGCAGCCATTATGTTGCATCTACTCCCTCAGTTGAAGTGAAGTCAGCATTGAAACCAATCATTATTCAGGGTGCTTTACCCGTCGAGTCTGAGCAAATGGCATCTAAACTCAGTGATGTCAGTGTAGAAACCATTGGTGGCTGGAAATTCTGGAAAGGCACGTATCATGGCTATCCAGTCATTATTTCAAAAACGCGTATGGGCATGAGTAACTCTGCAGCAGCAACAGCGATTGCCATTGAACGCTTCCAGCCTGTTGCGATTATCAACCAAGGAACATCGGGCGGTCACGATCCAAAACTGAATGTTTACGATATTGTGCTGGGTCAATACACCACCAATATTGGTGCATTTAAAACACCGCACCTGCCTGTCGGTGGTGGATCGGATGCACTCAAATGGAATGAAGCATTTGATGTATTGCCAAAAGATGAATCCGACCCAGAGCCAATTGCAATTCGTAAATTTCAAGCCGATGCCGGTTTACTTGCCGCTGCACAGCGCGTGAAATCGAGCTACAACAAAGGTAAGGTGGTCGAAGGAACCATTGGTTCTGCGGATGTTTGGAATAACGAACTAGATCGCATCAAATTCTTTAATACCCGTTACGGTACGTCGGTAGAAGAAATGGAGGCGGCATCGGTTGCACAAATTGCCAGTCAGTTTAATGTGCCATTTATCGGTATTCGCGTGGTGTCAAACAACATCACCAACAACGGCAAGTATGATGGCGGTACAGGTGAGGCGTGTCAGGAATACGTTTTGCATGTGGCCGAAGAATACATGAAAGGCTTAAAAGCAAAATAAGCCGAGCTCACAACAAGGCCGAACTTTAGTTCGGCTTTTTGTTTGGTCTGTTTTTCCAGTGATGAATCACACTCCAACGCCAAAATAAATTGGTCACCACCGATAAAACAATGGCAACCACTAAGGCTTCAATGACCAGCCCGGAAAGTAAAATTTTGGCGAGGCTTAAATCAATATGAGCGTGTCCGAAGTTTCTCACCCAGTTCGAAATTTGATGTAAGACACCGAGCAGCATTTCTTTATTGATCATCTGCACATGATAAATTTTTGTGCCAATCCAGAAGCCGATATACAAAATCGGTACTAGCGTAAGTGGATTACTTAACCATGCCAAAACCAGCCCAATCGGAAGATTCACTTCAAACATCAGGACAGCAGCAACAATAAACAAGCTGTGAAACGGAATAGGCAGCAGGCCAAAGAATGTCCCTATAAATACAGCACGAGTAATCGATTTTCGATTGATATACCACAGCAAAGGATTGAGCGATCGTTTACCAAAAAATCGCATCAATTTCAGATTAGCGACCTTTTCAGATGAAGGAAGCCAAGATTGGAAGAACTGCTTTGCCATAGACATAATATCATTCAATACGCAATACCACGGTATGCCGCATTGCCGCGATCATCCGGTGCATCAGGACATGACCTATAGTGCTGAGGAAAACTTAGATAAAACTTAAAGCTTTGAAAAAGAGAGAATTGATTGCAATACAAACAACCAAGTGTCGAGATATAACGGTACGCCTTTTGCAGCGAAGTGTCAAATTGTGGCGCAAGATTGCAAAATTGAATAAAAAGATTGAAATAGATCACACAAGTCATAATTATATACACTTTTAAAGTGACTGCTGCGTCTTATTGATTTATAGCTTATAAACCCCTGTAAAGTATTGAAAATATCCATGAGCGGCCAATATCAATCTGAGCAGTTTCAGTATATGTTTGTTGGTTGGTGCTATAGTGTTTTTCGTCTGGTTTGATACAGGGTGAGGTCATCGGATGATTTCATGGTTTTTTGTGGGACTGGTTGCTGCTATTTTGCTAACACCAGGCCCAACCAATACATTGCTGGCATCGTCTGGTATTCAGGTCGGGGTGCGTGCATCTTTAAAGCTGATTCCTGCTGAAGTCACGGGATATATTATTTCGATCTCATTTTGGGGATTACTGATTGGTTTAATTTCCCAGCATTTTGCTTTACTGCCGACCATTTTGAAGTTGCTTAGTGCATTTTACATTTTGTACTTGGCCATCAAGCTTTGGCGTACAGCCGATCATCAACAAAATTTGTCTCAGCCCACTATTCGTTTTACCGAACTCCTTTGTGCTACCATTTTAAATCCGAAAGGTTTATTGTTTGCCTCTGCCATTTTCCCACAGGCTGCGTGGTTCAATATGCATTTGTACGGTCTACATATGGCTGCATTTCTCATGCTAATTATCCCGATAGCAACTTTCTGGATTATCGTTGGGGCGTTGCTGGCAAAAAATCGGACACGCTGGTTTAATCCATCTAACCTACAACGCACTGCATCACTGATTTTGGTGAGTTTCTCCATACCGCTGAGTTATTCTGCCTTTTTAAAATTTTAAAGCGTGTTCGGTGTTCGTAAGCCCCAACGTTTATGGTGTTGTAAATTGAAGCGTAAAAAGCCATATTAGCTTACGCTTGTCGGAAATGTTTTTTTTTACATGTTTTTTTTTGCATTTGTTTAAACAATACGCATAATAGAAAGTGAGTCAGGGTTGGCAAAATTGCTAGCCCGTGTGGCAGGCGGGACGCTTTTCACAGCAGATAAAATCAAGAAAAATAAAATATGGTGCGGAGCATCGTATAACAGGATGGTCATGATGACGACAGGACATTCTACAGTCAACGTTCAACTCGCAGTGCTACTTTTGAGTCTAGGCCTAGGCCTCGCTCATTCAGCTTTTGCCTTGGAAGCATTGTCAGATGAAAGCTTGAGTCAGCAAACTGGTGAAGGGATTGCGATCTTGCCCGAAAACGTCAAAATGGTGTTTCAAAAGGCAGAAGACAATTTAAGTACAGCACAAAATAAAGCCCGTGTGGCAGATCGAAGTTTTGATACCGGTCTGATTCGTGTGATTCCTGTCGGCCCATTGTCTGCAACGGCCACTGCCGCAGGTGCAAAAAAAGCCGATCTGTATCTTTACGGTTTGGCACTCTCTAAAAGCGACAGCGATGTCAACTCACGCTTTAGCAATACTGGACTCAACCTCGGTACTGAATCTAACCCCTGGGTTTTAAATGTATTACCTGTCAATACTTTTGATTTTGCGGGGAATCTCCAAAATTTAAGTTACTTAAGCCTTGAGGCTCCTTTACTGCGGGCAGATGGCACAGTCGGCACAGACCCTGCCAAATTGGGCTTATGGGGCGATATCTTTTCGCGTAACTCGACCACCAGCACCACTGTGAACCCTGTAACTGGCGCGCCAACCACTTTAGGTGGGCTTGAACAGCGATTACGTGTGCAAATGGTGCTCAATGGTCTAAATTTAAACGGCTCGAACTTTAAGCTGTTTCAAACTTTAGGCAATGCGCAGGCATCAGGGCTACCAGCTTCATATAATCAAACACTCGGTTTGGCAGCGTTGATTCGTTTAAATACCGATTACAATGCGGGTACGCGTACCACAGCAGATGCGAGTCGTGTGCTGAGAATCAGCTCGGCTGAAGCCACTACAGATACCAGTAGCTGTACCAGTACTGGAACTTGCTTAAATACACCGGCCATTACTGGCGGCGGCGCACCAAGTTTTAATGCCCAAGAGGGCTTATATATTTATAGCCCAAATATCAATCTGGTTTTGGGTAATGTTTATCAGCCGCTTATTTTTAATACCGACGGCACCAATTTTTCTTTGGAGCTGACCCGTATTCCAAACGTGGCCAGTATTTATCAGCAAATTTATACCGATTACTCGGGTACCAATTCAGCTTATAAGGGTTCGACCTGTAACGTGCAAAGCTGTGGCACGGCCTCCACCATTGCTGGGGTGAATTATCAAGGCACAACCGCTACACACAGTAGTATTAGTATTGGAACAGTCGGAATCGGAAGCGGCAACTTACTAAATGCGGTGAATACCAGCTCGGCTGTAGGGGTCACTTTTAAAGATCCATCTGGCAATGCGGTGAATTTAGGTTCGGCTGCAATTGATGGCCTGATGATTCAGCATTTTAAAATTTCGACCACCGGACTTTGAAGGAGCGTATCAGTATGAAAATTCATCGTCTCGGTTTAATGGGCGTACTACTGATCAGCAGCATGGTATATGCCGATCCATCAGGTTTAAAAGCATTGAGCAATCAGGAGCTAAGTCAGGTTCAGGGCCAAGGCGGGGCCGATTTAAGCCTATCTTTGTCACTCAATCAGGCCGTTCCGACAGGTAGCGGTTTGTCTAATACCTATGCCTGCGCCAATGGCGCAAATCAGTATTGTCGTTTGGCTTTGGCATTTAATAATCGTCAGGATCAAAACGGCAATTTATATTGGCTGGTCTTTAAAAAAATTCAGGGCACTTTGGCGATCGATAAGTTTCAGCTCGATGGCACAACGGTGACGGTGAATACCAATCAATATCGCTCTGCGCTCAAACTGACTTTTTTAGACGAATATCCGATCCAGATTCGTAATCTGGGTTTTGAGGCACTTTCGATTGAAACCGATACAGGAACAGCAGATAGCCAAAAAGGGTATTTAAGTACCTTTGTGCCGTCTACTTATACTGGTTTTGACCAAGGATTGGAGCGTGGTTTTGTGGGGGTGAACATCAATGCGAATCTGGCATTGTCAGGTTCGGTTAAGGTGTTTAGCTGTAACGGTTCAGCGACCTCACGGTGTTAAAGGGACAGATAAATGAATAAAAATAAAACGCGTTTAACTGTGCTGATGCTGAGTATTTTAACTGCACAATATACCGTTGCAATGGAAGCACTCTCAGATCAAAACCTCAGAGAGGTATCGGGTAAAGATGGCCTGACCGTGCAACTTCAAACCGATAAAGTCACAGCCAACCAGATTAACTGGAAAGACAATACTACGTTTGCAGATGGCAGTTCTGGCAACTTAAATTTGTCTTTAAATAATTTGGCGATTACACAACTGGGCAGTCAGGCTGTAGGCGGTACCATCAAATTCGATGTAGGTACAACCTCCACCAATAAAGCCGGAATTCGCCTCGAAGCTGCGCTCAATCCATCGCAAATACATATTGCCGATATCAAAGTTTGCTCCGATGTTGCCAATATAGCCAATTGCTCCGATGCCAGCAGTCAAAGCTTGGGGGCGCTGACGATTAAAGATCGGGACGGCACCAAATTTTTGCTGCAAACCGCAAATGGGCTGTTCAATGCGCAAGAGCTAGGTTATCTGGAATTTGGTCTGCAAAATGCCAATATTTTTTATAGTTTAAAAAATAGCGCTGCGGTGAACCAACTGGTTTTAAAAGATTTTAATTTTAATTTTAAAGGCTCGGGTTACATGTATCTCGATCCTGTCAAAGGCTTTGTGCTTTCAACCAACGCGCAAGGCACAACAGGTTCAACCAATCAGATCACGCTAGACCGTGTAACCGACTTGGACAATGCAGGCAAAACCAAACCGGGTTTCAACGTCGACTTGCGTTATAAAGCCAATGTAGGCGCAGACCCAGCAGCGTATGCCGCGCAAAATGATGACAGCACAGTCAAACCAATTTTACGTTTGGGGGCATCGGGTGCACTGCGTGATGCAGAGATTTCTGTCAATGCGGCACGACCAACTTTAGGTGGGGCACAAATTGGTGCTGCAACTGCCAGCTCAGATATGACCGGATCGACTGGCGTGCATGTGGCCATGAAAGCCAGTTTTACGCCAGATGTGAAAGACAGTAACGGACAAGTCACCACACAGGGCACACGGCTTGAGCTCGGGGGCACCGGAAAAAACAGCTATGCCATCGAATTTGGGAACCTAACGCCGTTACAGATCCGTCAAGGGATTGCCGCAGGTTCAAGCAATCTGGCACTAAATCAGAATTTGGCACAAATCAATTTTGGTGATTTATACATCAATGCCGTGAAAACCCAGTCGATGGAATTTCAGATTAGTTCGACCATAGCAGCGCTGTTGGGTCGTCAGGCCGGGATTTACCGGCATAATCTGTATGAGTCGAGTATCACATCGAATCCCAATATCTTAAGCTTGGCCATTCGGGGTATGGAGTTTCAAGCCATCGCGCGCAGTGCGCGCTTTATTGCCGACAATAGCAACGACAGTGCCAATCAAATCAATAATCAAACCGCGACATGGGGCTTAGGTTTGCCCATTTATAACTTAAATGCAAACTTAGGCATCTATGGCACTACTTATGGCACAAATAAAGATAAGCAAGGCATTGGTTTTGGTTTAGCTTTATCTACTCAAGGGCGTAATACCGATGGTAGTAAAACCACATCGGTGATGTTGATTGATGGTGCTAAAAATGCGAACAGTGGTGAAGAAGTTAACTACTATGCTGGTTTGCGCAATATTGATTTGTTTCTAGATACCAACGGAAGTATTGGCTTTGAGCAAAATGGTATCGCGCTTGATTTAACGAAACTTATTATTGCCTTAAATGCCGAACTGGCTTTAGGGCAATTGCCGGGTAGTCGTTATAATATTGCCGCATGTAATACCAGTACATCGGTCGCTTGCTTTGTGCCTTCAAATAATTTCACCCAAAACTCAGATGTGCTTTTTGCAATTGGATTACGTCTGGATGGAACTGCATCGTTAATGCTGATTCCGGGCGCCGCCTCAGATCTGACCTTGAAAGGAAATGTGAATTTACTGGCTTCAGTCAGTAACGAAAATCGCAATTACATCCATATTGTCGATCCAAGTACGAATGCGGCGCTGGGTCTAGATAAAATCTCGGGAAATTTAAATCTAAATACGAATCTGAAACTCACCAAAGATACGTTTGTGGTGGCCAATCAAGTGGATCTCAATCCATCTCAAACACCATCCCAGGTGCTCAAAGCCAATCTTAATTTTTATCCGACGGCTGCCTCCACAGGTCAGCAACTTGGACAAATGGTGATTACGGGCGGAACCATTCGTAGCAGTATTGGGATTACACCACGGTAATCAAGGAAGATCATGATGAAACAGCTAAAAGCCATCTTACTGACAGCCGCGGGACTATGTTTGACGCACGCTGCATTTGCAGATCGTTTGACCTCTTTAGATGATCAGCAAATGTCTGAAGTCACTGGACAGGCATTGCTTAATTTAAACTATGTTGCACCTGGCGGATCTAACCCCAACGGAAACATGGGATTTTATCGATTGGGATTAGAAGCTCAACTTGAACTCAATGCCAATATTAAGAAATTGCAATTGGGCTGTGGTGGTGTAAAAGGAACTGGATGTGATATTGATATTGATAATATCGCGCTGACCGGAATCACCAGCTCAACCGCGCAAGGGGCCGGAGTAGGGACAGACTTTAAACTCACCAATCCGTTTATTGAGTTTGCGATTCAAAATCCAGACTCTGCTGCCACACGAACCATTACAGGATTTCGTTTAGGGGCACTCTCGGCACTGGGGATTATGAATATTGGCTCAAATGGTGACTTAAATACGCTTGCAGATGATACTGGAATCAATTCATTAAGCGGAGATATTGGCGTACGCGTAACCAATGCAAATTTAACGAATGTGCATGCTTGTACTTTAGGAGTAAGTTCTTCGGGAAATTCATGTAATGGTGGAAATCTGCCATTAATACAATTAAATGGAACGGCAAAAGTAGATGATTATAGTACAACATTAATCAATAACCGAAATTCAACTTTTAATTTAACTAAGATGACGGCTCAGGCTTCTGCATCTTTGCTTGGTCTAAAATTAACCAATGTGAATATGAACGATATTCCTTATAGAACAGTACACCAGCTACTGGTGGCCGATACCGACTCAAATGGAAATTTGATTGCGACCAGTAATGCTTATATTTCCTCGCAAAGTAAAGATATACGTTGGCAAAACGTCAGTGATCAAACATGGGCGAGCAATGCGGCAAAACAGGGCTGGTGGATATCAATCCCACAAACTCAATTTAATAATTTGAACATTACTCAGGATGTATTTTTAAGTACTTTTGGTCAGGCTTTACCTGGGGCAATTTTAGGAACACCGGTGAATTTGGCGCCTGTCGATTTAGGTCAAATGCCGATTAGTAACTGTTATGGTAATTTAAAGTTTTGTTAGTCAACGCATAAAAAAAGCAGGTATCAAACCTGCTTTTTTAATTTGAGTCGCTTATTTAAGTTTTGCCATGAGTTCATCTTTGGTTAAGTTAACAGACTCAGCATCAGTACGGCCTTTATATTCAAAGGTTCCTGCATCTAAGCCTTTTTCACCAATCACAATACGATGTGGAATACCGGTTAGCTCCAGATCAGAGAATTTCACGCCTGGACGCTCATTACGATCATCAAGCAAAACATCATAGCCTTGCGCTTGCAATTCTGCATACAGTGCTTCAGCAGCTTCAAGTGTTTTTGGTGATTTATGCGCATTCATCGGCACAATTGCAATCTCAAAAGGCGCAATTGCAGATGGCCAGATAATGCCTTTTTCATCGTAATTTTGCTCAATGGCAGAAGCTACAACACGAGTGACACCAATACCATAACAGCCCATGGTCACAACCAGTGGCTTACCGTCATCACCCAAAACCGTACAGTTCAGCGCTTCAGAATACTTCTGACCTAACTGGAAGATGTGCCCGACTTCAATACCACGTTTGATTTGTAGTACACCTTGACCATCTGGAGATGGATCACCATCCACGACATTACGAAGGTCATAAACCTCGGTATAAGTTGCATCACGCTCCCAGTTTACACCAGTGGCATGTTTGTCGGCTTCGTTGGCACCTGCAATAAAATCTGACAGGACTGACGCTGCGCGATCGACAATCACGGTCAGGCCTTTTTCAAGCAATCCTTGTGGGCCAACATAACCTGCGGTCAAACCAAGTTGTTGTAATTGTGCCTCAGTTGCAAACGTCAGCGGTGCTGCAATAAGCGGATGATGCTCTGCCTTGATTTCGTTGAGTTCGTGATCGCCACGCAAAAATAGCGCGATCACAGGGACATCGCCTTTTTCATCGGCATTGCCTTGTACCAACAACGCTTTTACTGATTGTTTCGGATCAGCGTTTAAGAAGGCACAAACATCTGCAATGGTTTTTTGATTTGGTGTGTCTACAATGCTCAAGGCTTGAGTAGGAGCGGCACGCTCACCCACCAAAATCGCCTCTGCCTTTTCTACATTGGCTGCATAATCAGATTCGCTCGAAAATACGATATCGTCTTCACCACTATCGGCAAGCACATGGAACTCATGCGAGCCTGAACCGCCAATCGAGCCTGTATCGGCCTGCACAGGGCGGAAATCTAAACCTAAACGGGTAAAGATACGGCAGTAGGTGTCGTACATGTTGTCGTAGGTTTCTTGTAATGAAGCTTGATCGACATGAAACGAGTACGCATCTTTCATGATAAATTCACGTGAACGCATCACACCGAAACGTGGGCGAATCTCGTCACGGAATTTTGTCTGAATCTGATAAAAGTTCATTGGCAATTGCTTATAACTTTTCAGTTCGGTGCGAGCCAAGTCGGTAATGACTTCTTCATGAGTTGGCCCAAGTACAAACGGATTATCATGACGATCGTTAAAACGTAAAAGCTCTGGGCCATATTGCACATAACGGCCTGACTCTTCCCACAAGCCCGCAGGTTGAGTGACGGGCATAAAGACTTCAAGCGCGCCTGAACGATTCATTTCTTCACGCACAATCGCTTCTACTTTATTTAATACGCGTACGCCCATCGGCAACCAAGTATATAAACCTGAAGCCAATTTACGAATCATCCCGGCTCGAAGCATGAGCTGATGCGAAATTACTTCGGCATCGTTTGGGGTTTCTCTTAACGTTGCAAATAAAAAGCGGCTTGCGCGCATGGAAACAGTCCTAAAAATGGGCTCTCAAACAGAGCACGATAAAAACACCAGATTATAATAAAAAATGAGATGAAGATTTCATCTCATTTCGTAAAAATCAGATTATGACATTAATTTGCGGCTTTGGCGTAACAAGAAATTTTTCAAATCATCCAAATAGGTGAAAATCACGGGAACCACCACTAATGTAAGTAGAGTCGAGGTGATCACGCCACCAATCACTGCATGTGCCATAGGAGCACTTTGTTCGCCACCTTCACCCAAACCCAATGCCAGTGGCACCATCCCCATCACCATCGCGCTGGTGGTCATCAAAATTGGACGTAAGCGGGTCTTGCCTGCCTGTAAAATTGCATCAAAACGGGTTTCACCACGTTCCATGGCTTTTTTAATAAAATCAATCAGCAAGATCGCATTTTTGGTGACCAGCCCCATCAACATAATGATCCCGATAATCGAAAACAGATTTAAGGTACTGTTAAATAAAAACAACGCAAGAAACACACCAATCAATGACAGCGGCAACGAAGCCATAATGGCCGCCGGATGGATAAAGCTGTTGAACTGCGAGCCGAGTACAATATAAATAAAAATAATCGACAAGCTAATTGCAGTCAGCGCATATCCTGCCGACTCGGCCATATCGGCATTGGCACCTTGCGTATCGAAGCTATAGCCAGCTGGCAATTTGAAGTTCTGTTGCAGTTGCTGGATATCTTTACCAATATCTCCCGATGGTCGTCCTGAGGTATTGGCCTCGACCAGTACTTCACGTGCCAAGTCGCGGCGATTAATTTGTGCGGCACCGAGGGTTTGCTCAAACGAAGCAACAGATGCCAGTGGAATCAGCACAGGCTGATTGTTGGCATCGGTTTTATTCGAGCTTAAATACAGATTTTCCAGATCGCTTGGGCGTGCACGATTGGCTTCGGCCAGTCGTAAATTCACATCGTAAGTTTCACCGCGTTCATCTTCCCATGTGGTGACATTCTCACCTGCAATTAAGGGGCGCAGTGCGCTCGCGATCTGATTGACCGAAAGCCCTAAATCACTTGCCAGTACCCGATTGATCTGAATAGACAACGTTGGTTTAGGTGCTTTAAGTGAACTTTCCAGATCGATCACGCCATTGATTTTCTTCATTTCAACCATAAACCGATCTGAGATACGCTGTAACTCGTCCAGATCTGGGCCTTTAATTGAAATCATGATGGGCTTTTGTCCGCCCGAAACCGTTTCATCGGCAGAAGCCACGGAGGTCACGGTAATGCCTGCGACCGATTGTAAGCGTTTGCGAAAGATGTTGTTGATTTCGGTCAGGCTTTGCTGACGTTGTTGTCGTGGTGTCACCGTGACGCGAAGCGTCGCATGGTTTTTACCCCGATCGGTGACGCCATTAATCACCCCGTAGGTCGATTTTACAAAACCAAATGTAGTAACGATTTTTGTAACCTGATCCAGCTTGGCCTGTGTATATTCTAAAGAGGCATCGACAGGCGTTTCAAACTTGATCTGCACTTCACCTTTATCGGGCGTGGGTACAAATTCGGTACCAATCAGCTTGGACAATCCCAGCGCTCCGACCAGAGAGGCAATCGCGATCAGGAGGGTGATCAGACGAAAACGCAGTGCAAGCTTGAGCACATGCTCATAAACATGGGTAAGTTTATCGAGTTCTTTGGAAATCCAGTTAAAAAAGCGTTTGATTCGGCCTGGTGGGCGGTTACGCGGTTTTTCTTTCCAGTGTGCAGAGAGCATCGGATCGAGCGTAAAACTGACAAACATCGAGATCAGAACCGCGGTGCTGACCGTCACGCCAAATTCATAAAAGAAACGTCCGATAATACCGCCCATAAATGCCACAGGTAAAAACACGGCCACAATCGTGAGTGTGGTGGCCAGTACGGCCAGCCCAATTTCTTTTGTGCCATCTAATGCCGCGGTAACATGGTCTTTACCCATTTCGGCATGGCGCACAATATTTTCCCGAACCACAATGGCATCGTCAATCAGCAAGCCAATACACAAGGACAAGGCCAGCAAGGTCATCATGTTGATGCTAAAACCAAATGCCCAGATAAAGGTGAGGGTACCCAGTAAGGCAATCGGAAGTGTTAAACCTGTAATAACGGTGGAGCGAAAAGAACCTAAAAACAGCAATACAATCAAAACTGCCAGTAAGGCACCTTCGATGATGGTACGTGCAACGTCCTTAATTGAGGCGCGGATACTTTTTGAAGTATCGACAACCACATGCAAACTTGCGCCTTTGGGAAGCTGTGCCTTGATTTTATCGAGCACTTTGTAAGTGTTGTCGACCACCTGAATCACGTTTGCATCTGAGCTTCTTAAAATATCTACCGAAACAGCAGTTTTACCGTTTTGAAAGGCGCCTGTTTCCAGCTCGGCCTGTGTGTCTTCAACCTCAGCAATTTGCTTTAAATAAATCGGTACGCCGTTTTTATTGGCGACCACCAAATTACCAAAGCCATAGGGCTGAATCACTTTGGACTGAATCTCAATGACCAGTTCCTGATTCGGCTGCTTTAAACTGCCGCCCGGAATTTCTACATTTTCATTTTTAAGGGTGTTGATGACCTGATCAATCCCAATCGCGTAGCTTTGCATTTTTTGCGGATTGACCACAATACGTACTTGGCGTTTGGCATCGCCCAGCAGACTGACTGTACCGACGCCCGGAATGGTACGTAACTGCGGTAAAATCCGCTGATCGATGTAAGAGCTAAAATCACGAAGTGACATTGAGTTGGTTTCAAAGACCACCGACATAATCGCGCTGCTGGCTGGATCATAGCGTTCGACCACCGGGTCTTCAATTTCGTCACGAAAATTAGCTTTTGCCACCGCAATTTTATCGCGCACATCTTGCGCTGCAACGCTCGATGCCACATCCAGATTGAACTCTGCCACAATCATGGATAATCCCTCACTCGATTGCGAGGTGATCTGTTTCAGGCCCGAAATGGTATTGATCTGGTCTTCAAGTTTTTTGGTAATTGCAGATTCAACGGCTTCAGGAGAGGCGCCGGGATAGTTGGTATATACCACCACAAACGGGAAATCGACATCGGGAAATTCTTCTACTCCCATTCGTTGCCACGAAGCCAGCCCTAATACCATCAGACTGAGCATCATCATAATGGTAAAGACGGGATATTTGACGCTGATTCGGGTTAACCACATAGACTTAATCCTGATGTTAATTGCCAGAAATGCGCACGGCCTTGTTATCATCGCTATTTTCAAATGCGATTCGGCTCACGCGATCTCCCGGTTGTAATCCCTGAACGATGGCAACATCATCAGTGAAGCGTTTTTCTAAAAGTTTAATGGCCACTTTATGCAGCTTTTGCTGACGAACCACCCAGACATATGGCTGTTGATCCATACTCTGAATACTATTGAGTGGAATAATCTGCCCCGATATCTGATCTTGGCTATAAATAAAACCTTCTACAAATGCACCAATACTGAGTGAGCGAATCGGGCTGCTCGGTTGTGCAAAAAATTCGATTTGACGACTGACCTGATCGGCCACAGGCGAAATTCGGCTTAAACGTGCCTCTTGCACCGTGCGCTCACCTTGAATGTTAAAGCTTATTTTTTTCCCTACTGCCAATGCGGATTGTTGTTCGATTGGCAATTTTCCTTGAATTTCTAACTGAGCTGGATCGACAATTTCAAACAGCGTACTGCCCGCCGCAACGGTTTGACCTGGTTCTACTTGACGCTTGGTAATCACCCCGGAAAGCGGGCTGCGAATGGTGCCATCTAAATTGGCTTTTTCGGCGATATCGACATTGGCACGCTGTGCATTCACCGTCTCTAATTGTGCCTTGTAATCAACTTCACTTTGTTCGTATTCCACGCGTGAAATAAAACCTTGATCAAGCAGGCGCTTTTTCCGAAGCATCAGATTTTTGGCCAAATCTGCTTGTGCCTGAGCCGACGCAAGATTGGCACGTGCTTGTGAAAGCCGTGCTGCATTGTCCTGATTGTCAAGACGCACCAATATCTGCCCTTTAGTCACCGACTGCCCGACATTCACATTGACCTGTGTGGCGGTTGCGGTCACTTGTGCCTGTACCGAACTTTGATTGACAGCCCGAATGGTTCCGATAAATGCCGTTTTCTGTTCGATTTGACCAGATTTAACTGCCACCAGATCGGCACCAATTAACTCAATTGCTGCGGTATTGGCGGGTTGCTGTGAGCTTTCGGTGGCATCTTTTTGACTGCATGCTGCGACCATTAAACTCATACTGAGTATGGTCGCTTTCGAAAGAACCAGAAGGGTGCTACGCATGCAGTGTTATCCTTTAAATAATGTGATGTTGTGTCGACTTTGCCACCGATTATAACGGTTATTCCATTTTTTTTAAGCGTGCAATCACATCTGCATAATGGATTTGAGTACTGTTATAGTTATCTTGCATTTGCTTCAGCATCGCTTTGCTGGCGAGGATCTGTTGTTGGTTTTGTAACATGTGTTCGCGCACCGATACCGGTATGTTTTGCCCTTTTCTTATATATTGATTTTCCTGATTTTTATACATCACTCGATCATTTTGTTGCTGTTTGAGCTGTTCTTGCTGAAATGCGATCTGTTTTTTGATGCTATTTAAAGATTCATCGCGCTTCATGGTGGCAATTTTACTGTTGCCATAGGCACGTTTGAGTTTGAGATCATATTGTTGTTGCCGTGCCTGTGATTCGTATCTGGCTTGAGTTTTGGCATCTCGGTCGCCATTCCATGCGGGCGTTTTCGCAATTACTTGCATATTTTGATCGAGCGACTCATAACCATAGCGAATATGTGCTGGTGTTACGTTGGCGCTGATATTGGCAGTGCCACGCGAATCATAATAGCGATACCATTTGGCATGAATCTCGCCTGCACATCCAAGCAGATAGAAGAACATGAGTAAAATGAATAAGGTTACTTGTTTACCCAACTGAAAGGGCTGTCGCCGCACAGCAGGCGCAAATTCTATGGATTGAACCATGTGCTTCTCCCCAATAAAATTAGATTAATTTTTTTTGAATCATAATCTTGGTATATTAAGATGGATTTATACGCTGTAAATCCACGGGTTTTATCGTTTTAGTTTAGCGTAAATTGAGATAAATGAAAAAAAGATGTTCTAGTGGATGAATTGAAAACAAGACTTTAACTATGTAAAAATGCCATGACACTTGATAACAGATTAGTTTGCCTGAATTGGGCATTTGAAAAGGACGAATGAATGGAAGATGCACCCAAAGCAATTAAAATTATGGTGATTGATGATTCAAAAACCATTCGTCGTACTGCTGAAACGCTGCTGCAAAAAGAAGGCTATACCGTAGTCACGGCGACAGACGGCTTTGAAGCATTATCAAAAATAGCACAGACCAATCCCGATATTATTTTTGTGGATATTATGATGCCACGCCTAGATGGATATCAAACCTGTGCGCTGATTAAAAATTCACAAAATTACCAGCATATTCCCGTAATTATGCTTTCAAGTAAAGATGGATTATTTGATCAGGCCAAAGGGCGTATCGTGGGCTCCGATGAATACCTGATCAAGCCATTTAGTAAAGATGAATTGTTAAGCGCAATTCGTAATCATGTCAGTGTTTAATTCCAATAAATAAATTTGAGGTAATTATGGCGCGTATATTGATCGTTGATGATTCACCCACCGAGACGTATCGGTTTCGTGAAATATTGACCCGACACGGTTATCAAGTGCTTGAAGCTACCAATGGTGCAGATGGTGTGACGCTGGCTCAGGCCGAACAGCCGAATCTGGTGCTGATGGATGTAGTAATGCCGGGTGTGAATGGTTTTCAAGCCACCCGTCAGATCTGCCGTGGTGAAAGCACCAAGCATATTCCAGTAGTGATTGTGAGTACCAAAGATCAGGCCACAGATCGAATTTGGGGTAAGCGTCAGGGCGCTAAAGAGTATTTGACCAAACCCATTGATGAAAATCAGCTGATCGACGTGATTCAGCAATATATTCTGTCAGATTCATAACATGGCTCAGAGCAGCGATACACATTTGGCGGCATATACGCCAGATGATTTGAGCGTACAGCATGAGTCGATTGAGCAGGCAGAACGCTGGACAGGTATCGCATTTGAATTGATGGGGCATTATTTCGTTGCGCCATTAGGGGAGGTCACTGAAGTCATTCATCCACCAAGTTATACCCGTGTTCCCAATACACAGCCTTGGCTAAAAGGTTTGGCAAATATTCGCGGGCGATTGCTGGCCGTATCGAGTTTGTCTGAGTTTATTTCTAAACAGAATTATCAGGAACACACACAACATAAAGTGATGTGTATCAGCCACAATCAACATTATATCGGGCTGATTGTCGATCAGGTATTTGGTGTACAGCATTTTAATAAAACGCATTATTTTTCGCATCAGCATGATCTTGGCATGATGTTTCAGCCGTATTGTCGCGGCTATTTTCAACAGTATCAGCAGCGCTGGCATATTTTTTTATTGAGTCAATTATTAGGCAATCACGATTTTATGAATGCCTCGCAGCACCATTAACATAAATTTTAAACGGTGTTGTGATCATGAGGGGTGGGGATATGACGTGGATCGCAAGCGTCAAAAACAGACGTATTGAGTCAGATCACCACCGATGGAGTGGATGGTTTAAAGCAGATCATTTTTCCAATCGGTTTGAATCACCGCAGCAGTTACAGCGTTTGCTCTTGCTTATGCTCTTGATGACGACGATTCTTCTTGTTTCGAGCATTTTTTTAATTCAGCATGTGCAAAAACGGCATCATGTCGATCAAAAAATGATGGCATTGACCATACTCAATCAGCAGTTTATGTCTGAATCACTGGAAATTTTACGTTCAGATTCACTGCAAAACCGTAAAAATTTAAGCGAAACGCATCAGCAGTTTCAAAACGATCTCGCAGAGATTGCATCAGATAACTCGGCTTATCAGCGTGTCATGACCGATTGGCAGGCATTGTCACATAGTATTGAGAGGATTCAAGCCGATCCTGATCTTGCCAGACAAGTTCAGTTTTTACATTTATCGATGCAGCTTTCGATGCCCGAAATACAATCGAATTATGCGCAGCTAATCGAGTTATTGCAGCATCAGCCTGCTGATATCGGGCATTTAAAACTGGCCCAGCAACAAGAGCAGAGCGCATCACAGCTTTTAAAATGGGGACATTCTCCCATTTTACCTGAGCAGGCCACACCGCAAACGGTACATGATTTTATTGAAGATACCCAGCAGTTTAGAGCTGGCATTCTGCGACAGCTTCATGGCGATCCCGTGCAGGGCTTAAATGCTGTGCAAGATCCGCTACAGCGAGCTTTGCTGCAAGATATTCAACTTGAATTTGATAGCGCATTACAGCCTAAAATTGAGCGCGTTTTATTGCAACCTGATCAGGTGGAGCAGCTTTGGCAGGCTTATTGGCAGTTACCCAAACAATCTGAGCAATTATTACAGTCGCTAGATCGCTTGGCAAAAAGTCAAAACAATATGTTTGCCATACTCTTGATCAGTGTGGTTGTGATTGCATTACTCGGATTGGCTTACGCGACTTGGCAGTTGATGCGTTTATCGATGCGAAAGGTTGCTGATACAGCACAGCAGCTCGAAAGTGCTTATGAAACCAGTCAGCATCAGCACGCAATCTTGCGCTTACTCAATGAGATCAGTGATTTCGCCGAGGGTGATTTAAGGCGGCCAGCGACTGTTTCAGAGGATTTTACCGGTACAATTGCAGATGCCCTGAACCTGATGTTGCAGCAGTACCGACATTTGATTGATTCGGTACAACGGTCTGTAACGGAGCTAGATCAGGCACGTCTCACCTTACTGCAAGTTGAACAGATCGCAACGCACCTTACGCACCACGTGCAACACAGCAGTCAAACAGAAACAACAGAAATGAGTGGTTCTGATGCCAAAGGACAGCAGCTCGGATTGTATCTTCAGCAGTTGAATGCGATCATTAAAGAATTAGAGCTGGCAATTTCTGGTTATCAACTAGAGATGACCAAATAAAAAAGAATTGATTAAGGGGATCAAAACAGCGCATGAAGATTGGGGTTGCTGAGCACAGCATTCGGATATGGACACCGCATTAAATACGCGTCTGGCGGCGCTGACCTTGCCTGAAGATCAATATCTGGATCAGGATCAGGAGATTCTTGACGTTTTTATTGAAGAGCTCGAAGAGGTGTTTAGTGCACTGGAGCACCTGATTCAGGCTTGGCATACGACGCCTGACGATCAAGCCTTGTTGCAAGAAATCTGTCGGCATTTTAATAATTTAAAAGGTACGGGCCGGATGGTGGGGGCCAATGCGTCGAGTGAAATTGCATGGATGGTGGAGGAAACCCTGACACGAATTCTCAACTCAATTTTACCTACTACACTCCCGATTCAGCAGTATGTGGCTCAGGTTTATCGGCTTTATCAAGATGAACTGATTGAGGATTTTAAACAACGCCAGCCACATCGTGTCGATTTACGGCCCTATGCATTTATTGGGTCACAGTTACAACTCAATCTCGAGATAGAACCTGCGCTGATGACTCTGCTCATGAGAGCATCTCAGACAGCTGATGAGTTGGAACTCGCGCCAACTAACAGCGTCAAACTAAATGAATCTATTGTCATCTTTCTAGAAGAAATCTCGGTTTATGTTGCAGATATCCATCATTTTTTAGCAAACTCAGCCCCTTCGGATGATGACTTTAACCGACTGTTACGTGCCTTGCATACCATACGTGGTAGCTCATCCATGGCCTGTATCGATGCGATTTTTGATGCCAGTACAGCACTTGAAAGCACAATCAAGCAGAGATTACTTCAGCATGGAGCACTACTCTCTACCGAGCAGGCTTTGCTTGGTCAGTATCTGAAATTTATTACACAGGCGGTGCACAACATTCAGCATGGCTTAGAGGCCAAGACGCTTCAACCACTACTGAATATCTTTTTAGATCAGTATCAGCTTTATCAGCATCAGCTTGAATCGACTGCTGCACATGAGTTACAGCTTAATGGCGGTGTGGTAGTGGCCTTACTCGCACTTGAAATTGATGATTTGCTCGATGCCGAATTTGAGTTTCAAGATCGTATACGGCACCAGTCGGTCGATTATATTGTGATTTTACAGGAACAGGCCGCAAGCCTATACGCTGCGACCGATACAGACCGAACACGTGTTTTGCATATTTTTACCCAGCATTTGCAATCGGTTTATCAAGAACTCATCGGAATCACGAGTAGTGATTTTCCTCAAAGCCTATATGATGCGTTTCAGCCAGTGCATACCGCATTTGTGGGGCTGTTTGATAGTTTGGCTGCGGCACAGCACATTAGTTCTTTTACACCGTATCAGGTGCTGTTTGATCAGCTCAATCGAGAAATCAAGCCATTTAAACCGCTTGATTTGGAAGAATTTGCTTCTCAAAGTGTAACGACTCAACATAGTGACATCAGTACCGACTCGGTACTTAATCTCGACATGCGACTGATGTCTTATTTGGCAGAAGATCGTCAGCTTGTGCTGGCACAGCCGTTACAGGTCGATGACAGTTTGCTGGAAATTTTCCTTGAAGAGAGTGAAGAACTACTGGCAGGCGTCGAAACCGAGCTGACGCTCTGGGCCGAAGCGCCATATAATTTAGATATCTTGCAACATCTGATCCGGTTTTTGCACACCTTAAAAGGGGGTGCCAATATGGTTCAGCTAAATCAGATCGGTTTGATTGCACATGAGCTGGAATCGATTTATCAACGTCTGATCTATCAGCAATTAGATGTTTCATTCGAACTGATCAAGATCATTCGAATTGTGCATGATGATCTGGCCGAACGGATTCAAAACCTGTATCAGCATGCAGTAGAGTTTCCGGTGAGTCATGTCTTGGATGTGCTTCAACATATCGAAGACTGGTTGCCGGCCGCATTCGCTGAAGCGGATTTTACTCAAAACCAAGTAATCGGGCAGGCTGGGTTAAAGCTTGGCGATCAGATGAGCTTGGGTGAAGTACTGGCGTTCAATTCAGTACCCGCCGCCTCTGAGACTTTTCCGCAAACCTTGGTCGAAAAAATGTTTGTGGATGAAGCACAAGATTTGCTTTCACAGGCCGAACTCAATCTTCAGCAATGGATCAAGGAGCGTCATCAGCGTCATTTGCTGTTGGAGCTACAACGTATTTTTCATCGCTTAACGCGCAGTGCACGGCTGCTCGAACTCAAATATGTCATGGACATTACCACGCGACTTGAGATTACCTTTGAGCGGATGAATCTGCACAATTCGAAAACGAGCAGCTACGATCCATTACTTCTCAACGCCGTACAGTGGTTGAGACTGGCAATTTTTGATATGCGTTACGATCATTATCACGAACTTAAGCATCAACTTGAGCAGTTAGAGCTGACCCAACCTTTGTTTCCGGTACAGTTTGAACAGATTGCTGCATCATTGTCCGAATCGGGTGCGGTTAGTGCGGGTGACGGCACAGAGCCGCCGTCTATGCATGGTGAGTGGGACACTTCCATTGCGGTTGATGAAAGCAATGAAATGATCCGTGTTTCGGCAGATCTGATTGACAAAATGATTGATCAGTCTGGTGAAAACGCCATCAATCGCTCCCGAATTCAGATGGATATTGCGCAGGTCGATACCGTTTTGGGTGAAATGGAACTGGCGATTCAGCGTTTATCGCGTCAGCTTAAACATCTGGATCGGGTGTTAGATACACAATCTTTACAACAGCTTTCTGGTGAACATACCGCCACGCTTGAACCCGAACAATATTCAAATTTTTATCATTTAAGTAAATCCTTGGCAGAATCTGCATCGGATTTACTCGATTTTCGTACCAGTTTGACCGAAAAAATTCGAGATACCGAAAGTTTACTGCTCCAGCAATCGCGAATTCAGGCCGATCTGCAAGAAAATCTGATTCGTACTCGACTGGTTCCGTTTTCGCATCTTTTACCACGCTTACAACGCACCGTCCGACAAACTGCTCTGGCGCTGAATCGACCAACTCAACTGCTGGTTCACAATACAGAAGGCGAGTTAGATCGGAGTATTCTAGAGCGTTTGGTCGTACCGCTCGAACATATGCTCCGCAATGCCATCGATCATGGTATTGAAGATCAGCAAACACGACTGAGCCAAGGTAAACCATCAATCGGGACCATTGAGCTTTCTATCCGCCGTCATGGTACTGATGTGGTCTTGCAGTTAAAAGATGATGGTCGAGGCATGGACAGCAATGCAATTGCAAACAAGGCGCAGCAACTGGGCTATTTAGACCATTTTCATACTTTAGATGACGATCAAATCTTCCAGTATATCTTTTACCCGGGGTTTTCAACGGCGTCTGCAATTACCCATATTTCGGGACGTGGTGTTGGCCTCGATATTGTGCATAACGAAATCAAGGTACTTGGAGGTAAAATCACCGTGACTGCTCAAGTGGGTATGGGAACCACATTTAGCTTGCGTGTGCCCACCACAGTAGCGGTCAGTGATGCGCTGATGGTCAAGGTGCTTGATCAGCAATATGCCTTACCACTGGGTAAAATTGAGCGTATTGTGCGCTTATCGCCGCTGATTTTGGAACAATACTTTAATAGCCAGCAAGATCGTTTTGAGCTTGATAATACCCGCTACAAATTACGTTATCTGGGTGAATTTGTAAGTAATGTGGTCGAGCCAGACTGGTCAACCATCACAGGTGAGCTGGAGGTGTTGCTGATTCATTCCAGCACAGGGCCGCAGGTGGCGTTGCTGGTTGATCAGGTGGTCGGATCACGTGGTCAGATTGTGGTGAAACCAATCGGGCAACAGTTTAGTCAGGTTAAAGTGGTGGCGGGCGCATCGATTTTAGGCGATGGGCAAGTCTGTTTGATCTTAGATCCGATTACCATTGCAGAACAAGTCGATCAGCAGCCACGACAATATCGCCACGATACCGACCACGAGCGCGCTGTGCGTGAAGAGCGAGCCATGATCATGGTAGTGGATGATTCAGTGACGGTTCGAAAGGTCACATCACGTTTACTCGAACGCCAAGGGTACGATGTAGTAACAGCCAAAGATGGCCAAGATGCGCTAGAGAAGCTAGAGCACATTCGTCCAGATGTCATTTTACTCGACGTTGAGATGCCGCGAATGGATGGGTTCGAATTTACCCGTCGTTTACGTCAGCACAATTTACTGCAAGCTTTACCGATTATCATGATCAGCTCACGTACGGGCGAAAAATACCGCGAGATGGCACAGCAGCTTGAGGTGAACGATTATCTGGGCAAACCTTTTCAAGAGGAACAACTGCTCGCCAAAATCCAGATGCTGCTCATGCAAGCAACTAGGCAAACCGTTTTATGATCATGGCTGAAATGAAAAAGGGCTCCGAAGAGCCCTTAAATATTAAGTCAATAAATTTTCAAGAATCTGCTCATAAATCTCGGCCAAAGGCTCCAGATCGGCGACATTGACGTGTTCGTTGATTTGATGAATAGATGCATTTAAAACACCCAGCTCAAGTACTTGCGCGCCAGTCGGTGCAATAAAACGGCCATCAGATGTACCGCCGCTGGTCGAAAGTTTGGCATCGACACCGGTAACATTTTTAATGGCAGTGGTCGCGGCATTCACCAATTCACCAACAGGAGTCAAAAATGGTAATCCTGAGTGCGTCCATGAAATATCATACTCAAGGCCATGACGCTGTAAAATTTCCAGTACACGTTCTTTAAGCTGTTCGGCAGTCACTTCAGTCGAATAACGGAAATTAAAGGTAACAGCCATCGTACCGGGCACCACATTGGTCGCACCAGTTCCCGCATGAATATTTGAAATCTGAAAAGATGTTGCCGGAAAATATTCGTTACCGTGATCCCACACAGTCTCGCAGAGTTCGTGAAGGGCAGCAGAGGCGAGGTGGATCGGATTACGCGCGAGGTGAGGATAGGCCACATGACCTTGTTTGCCTTTCACTGTCAGAACGGCATTCAATGAGCCACGACGGCCATTTTTAATAATGTCACCCAACTGGCTGGTACTCGATGGTTCACCCACTAGGCACCACGTCATTTTTTCGTTACGTGCTTCGAGGGTTTCAACCACCTTAACCGTACCGTTAATTGATGGGCCTTCTTCATCAGACGTAATCAAAAACGCAATAGAACCTTTGTGATCTGGATGCTTGTTTACAAAGCGTTCAGAGGCCACCACCATGGCTGCCAGTGCAGTCTTCATATCGGCAGCACCGCGCCCATACAAAATACCGTCACGAATTTCAGGTTGAAACGGATCGCTGCTCCACGCCTCAAGGTTACCTGTAGGAACCACATCGGTATGGCCAGCAAAACAGAACACAGGATCTTGAGTACCGCGGCGCGCCCATAAATTGTCAACTTCGTCAAAGCGCATGTTTTCAATATGAAAGCCAACGTGCGCAAGACGTTTGGCCATAAGCGCCTGACAATCATAATCTTCAGGAGTCACAGAGGGGCGGCGAAGTAAATCTAAACTGAGTTCGAGAGTATCGGAAGGGTTCATACCAAAATTTGAGTCTGGAAAAATCTAACTCAATATCATAGGTCAAACATCAACTAATGGGTATGCTCAAATAAAAAAACCTTATCAAAAAGATAAGGTTTTTTTGCTTCAAATAAAATTAGATTTTATTTTGAGTTTTTTGCGCAGTGTTGGTTACCGCATCACCAGCGCTTGATACATCTTTTCCGAACCCCTTGAAGGTGTTACAGCCAGTTAAAACAAAAGCAACCATAATTGACGCAGCTAAGATTTTTTTCATCATCTGTCTCCACTTTAGATTTAATTCTGATGTAACTAGAGATTAAAAACTAAACGTCTAAAAGAACATTACTTTTTGATAGTAGAAACGTTAATAAATGTTTCAAAGAAGAATTATTCTTAAGAATTATTGTTTTATTCAAACATATCAGGCACCCAAGGTACGGCTGGCGCCTGACGAAACATATAGCAATCTGCTGGGTCTTTAATATTCACATAAAGTCCATTGCTCCACCATAAAGCAGGTGTGGTTGTACCGTGTATTTGAGGGCACATCCATTCATGACGTGTTAGCCGACGAAAATCAGCTTGAGTCTGAAAGCCCCAATATCCAATGCGCCTATGCGAATTTAGCCACTCAGGAAGCTTGGGGTGTTGCATGTGTTGTGGACGGAATAACTGACCTTTGAGCACGGCAAAGCGCTGATCAATGCTGTGACCCAGCGCCTCCTCAAATTGAAATTGGCGTTCGGTAAAATAAGCCAGTTTTTTCAATAAGGTATCTTCACGGTTCAGACCATACCAATAAGGCAAGCTTAAATCTTTTTCACCCAAATAGTATTTGAGTGCAACTTCCCAATGTTCAATACGTTGCTCAGTTGTGTTATAGACCAGAAAATCCAGCTCACCTATGGTTTGCGTGCCCTTCATTTTTTGAATACTGTGTCCGATAAGTTTATACGCGTGATAATCAGTATCGAGCAACCAAAACCAGAGCATATATTCAAAACGCAGCCCAATACGGGTACTGCGCAGTTGACCTAAAAACGCCAGTAACGGACTAGGATCTTGATCTAACGCTTTTAAACGTTGTACATAATGATCGTACTGTTGTAACCAAAAGGACGTGCTATGCAGCTCAAAGGGCGTTTCTAAACGCAGTTCTTTAGGCACCTGCGAGATAATATTTGGACTAACCAACGTAAAGGCAAGATGACGTACACAATCGTGTTTGAACTGAAACCAAGGTTCATGTTGATTCAAACATGAAGAAAAATAAGTCATTTATAAATCCTGACGTCATTACTTGAATTATAATACTCGTGAGCACAGCTTAATAAAACCTGTCCATATATTTTTGGCCAATTGACTCCGCAGTGGCAAGGTACTCACAGAGACACGATTTTGCAGAGCAGGATTGCAACAATGAAGACACTATTCTGGCGTACCTTAGTGGTGATATTTATCATACTTGGTATTATTGGTGCAATTTTACCGGGTATGCCCACCACTGTATTTCTTATCTTGGCGGCCTGGGCTGCATCTAAAGGCTGGCCAGAAATGGATGCTTGGTTGCTAAATCATCCCAAATATGGTCCCACATTGCGCGACTGGCGTGCTCACGGCACAGTTCCCCGTAAGGCCAAATGGATTGCTTCCATCATGATGCTGATCAGTGGCATTCTGATGCTGTTTACCAACGCGCCGCTTTGGGTCAAGATTTTCACCGATAGCATTATGTTGATTGTTGCGATTTGGTTATGGTTAAGACCTGAACCCACTTCAGCAGCGTTAAACTCTAAAGTCCATTCTCCATCCACAGAAAATGATCATGTTTAATTTGAATACTGCCGATATTGTGGTTGATCTGGCATCACAAACCCTCTATTTACCCAAACAGCATAAGACTTATCCGATCTCCAGTGGGAAAAATGGGATTGGAGAACAGGAAAATAGTGGCAAGACTCCTCGTGGATGGCATCGGATTGCAGAAAAATTTGGTCATACTGCACCAATCAATGCCGTTTTTATTGCACGGCAGCCTACCGGGGAGGTGTACAGCGATACACTTGCCGCCGAACATCCAGATCGTGACTGGATTTTAAGTCGCATTTTATGGCTCGATGGGCTAGAAGAGGGTTTTAACCGAGGTGAAGGCTGTGATTCTAAGCAGCGTTATATCTATATCCACGGTACACCAGATACGCAGCCCATGGGGATTCCGATGTCGCATGGCTGTATTCGAATGCGAAATACAGATCTGATTGAGCTATTCGAAGTCATTCCTGAGCAGGCGCTGGTGTATATTTCAGAAATAAAAGTGGAAATGTCATAATATTTTTTTAGGGTTCATCTGTATGATTTTGCATGTAATGTTTAAATAAAATACAGAATTTGCTGGTTTTTTAGCAAAACAACCTATTTTTTAATCACTCGATAGAGTTTTTTAAAAAAGTCGGTGAAAAGCGTTTGACACTCTGTGAAGTTTCTCTATAATGCACCTCACAAACGATGAAGACGTTGAAGGGCGCTTAGCTCAGTTGGTAGAGCGTCTGCCTTACAAGCAGAATGTCGGCGGTTCGATCCCGTCAGCGCCCACCAAGCTCTTCATGTTAAGACTCAAGTGCAGCGGTAGTTCAGTTGGTTAGAATACCGGCCTGTCACGCCGGGGGTCGCGGGTTCGAGCCCCGTCCGCTGCGCCACTTAAGTTTTAATCATCGTTTGCCACAAAAGTGACTTTGTTGAAGTGCAGCGGTAGTTCAGTTGGTTAGAATACCGGCCTGTCACGCCGGGGGTCGCGGGTTCGAGCCCCGTCCGCTGCGCCACTTTAAACAAGACACCTTTGCGGGCGCTTAGCTCAGTTGGTAGAGCGTCTGCCTTACAAGCAGAATGTCGGCGGTTCGATCCCGTCAGCGCCCACCAAGTTTAGTGACCATATATCTCGTATGAGATAATGTAGTGCAGCGGTAGTTCAGTTGGTTAGAATACCGGCCTGTCACGCCGGGGGTCGCGGGTTCGAGCCCCGTCCGCTGCGCCATTTCCTTGATTCCCTGATCAAGAAAATGTATGATTCAAGGACTGCATCACGCAGCACTTGAAAAGCTAAAAATTGAGTCCTTCAGTTTTTATCTCTCAGGGCGCTTAGCTCAGTTGGTAGAGCGTCTGCCTTACAAGCAGAATGTCGGCGGTTCGATCCCGTCAGCGCCCACCATAATTTCTCATCTCCTTATTGCGTCATCTATAAATTTTTCATAAAATTCAACTAGATCTTTTTCTGTTACTGATGAATTTTCATGAGAAATCCGTACCAACGCAAAGCTGCATCAGTGACTTCCGAGCACACCACATTACAACCAAAAGAACTTTATAAGCAGTTTATCGAAAGCATCGTGGCGCAGCGTCAGTTAATGGCATTGTACGATGATGGCTGGGCCCTGTGCGGTACTCCAAACGGTCAGCAAGCGTTTGCGATATGGCAAAATAAGGGGCTAGCACAGCTCATGATTAAAGGGGCTTGGGAAAGTTATCAAACCCGTGAAATTCCTTTATTGAATTTTGTACAAGAAATTATTCCGTATTTACGTGAAAAAAATACACTGTTGTCCTTAAATCTTACACCCGAAGGTCAAAATATTCTGGTGCGCCCTGAAGCCATGCTGCTCGATATCAAAAACTACTTGTATTAGTTGTACGTGCAGCAGCCTCAATTGTTTGAAGATATCAAGTTGCCAAAACCTCGAACAATTCGTTTGAATTAATACTCGCGTAAAATCCAGCCACTAATAAAGGCGAAGTATTCGCGTAGCCATGTGTTATAGCGGCTCAAAAGGGGAGTGGGTGCACTGAGCATGATTGGTTGTTGATAGCCTTGTTTGTGTGCAATGGCCTTTGAACGCAAGATATGAAAATCGCTGGTTGCCAGTACAATAGGATCTTGCAAAGAAATATGTTGCTGCTCAAGAATAGGCCGACTGTTTTTAAGGTTGAGTTCGGTACTGGTACTTCGATTTTCAAGTGCGACTGGATTCTTCAGCATCGGATATTTGCGCTGTAAATACTGAGCCATTACTTCGGCTTCGGTTTTTTGCTCACGTGCATCTAGTCCGCCACTTAAAATGATCAATGCTTGAGGATGGTGTTGAGCATAGTATGCCGCACTGTTCAGGCGTTCGGCTAAAATGGCCGATGGCTGTCCATTTTCGACGCCACTCCCCAGTACAATGATGGCACGGGGTGTAGATATTTGAGGTGTGCTAAAAGATTGTAGGCTCAAAAAAATAAAAAAAATGATCACGCTGGCTAGCCATAGCCAAAATGCAGTCCAGCCCAAATAGATCCAGCGTAAAACACGTGGACGATGTGCAAATTTTTTTAACAAAGTAGGGCCATACAGGCTGCTTAGCGTTAAAAAAATACCAGTAGCACAGGTGACTTGTACACCAAAATGACTTTTATTTAGTGCAATCAGCGCTAATCCGTCTATAAGTAAAATCAAACCTAAACCGAGTACCAATACACGCCCCAGCGTATATGGATGGTTGGCTAAAGTCACATGTTGCATAATCAAGCCAAAGTCAAATATAAAAGATCGGCTCATCATAGCAAATAAAAAAATGCCAGCACTATGCGCTGGCATCTCGTTTTGGCTATTATTGAATTTGCTAGATTATTTTAGTAAACATCACGTCGATAACGACCTTGTGCTCTGAGCGCATCGAGTTGAGTTTCACCTAAAATATCGATGAGTGCCTGATCGACACCCGATGCCATGCCCTCGATACTGCCACAAACGTAAATGACAGCATCTGCATCAATCCATTGTTTTAAAATCTGTGCCTGATCTCTCAAGATATCTTGAACATAGCATTTTTGTGCCTGATCGCGTGAGAACACCAGATCCAATCGTTTCAACATACCTGTGCTTTGCCATGCGCGAATCGTATTTTCGTAAAAAAAGTCACATGCTTGCTGGCGCTCACCAAAAATCAGCCAGTTTTCCGTATAGTCGTGACGAATTCGGGCGTGTAATAAGCTCATCAAGCCGGCAATTCCAGTTCCATTTCCAATGCAAACAATAGGGCGGTTGTCATCGATGAGATGAAACGAGGGGTTGGTACGAATACGCAGGGCCACAGATTCACCCACGCTTAAATGTTCGGTTAGCCATCCAGAGCCCAAGCCCAATTGACCATTTTGATCAAACTGCTGGCGAACGGTTAATCGTAATACTTGCTGGCTTGGAATACTGGCAATTGAGTATTCGCGAGTCGGTAATACAGCAAGTTGTTCGAGTAAATGTTCCGGATTGGCAAATGGTTCGACATCAGTGTTTAAATCACGATTCCAAAGTGCTTGTGCCAGCGTACTTTCAACGCTCTCTACATAAGTTTGTGCGGATAACTGATGCTTTTCCAAAAAGGCCTTCACTCGTGCAGGCGAGTTACCCGGTTGAATCTCTGCAATATCACCAGCTTGCCAGATGGTATCATTGGCTGTGGTAAATTCCAGATTATATGCAGATGCTCCTTGGCTATTAGGATTTAGAAGCTCACGCTTGCTCAATCTCCATTCATCAAAGATTTTTTCGATGTTCATCGACTGAAGTTCAAGTTTGGTGGCACCGGCCAGTGCCGTGTTCCATTTTTGAATGTCATCAGGATGAGCATTATCAACTTCAATTACATCAAACAGGGCATGTGCACCAGACTGTTTCAACCATAGGTCGACGCGATGGCCAAAGGCACAGTAGCTGTCTGGATATTCTTTTGACCCGAGTGCCAAAATGGCATAGTTGAGATGGTCCAAAACCATTGATGACTTTAGGAATTTTTTCTCGAAGTTGTTGGCCAGATCTGGGGCTTCGCCTGTGCCATAGGTGCTGAGTACAAACAAAATTTGTGGTGAATTTTTGAAGTCACTTTCGGTTAATTGCTGAACCGGTCGAACCTGAACGGGTTGATGCGCTTCTTGTAGTCGTGTTGCAGTGCGCCATGCCAGCTGTTCCGCCACACCCGTTTGAGAGGCATACGTGATGAGCCAAGGCGTTGCATTTGGATCGATATAATGATCACTGACATGCTGGCGTGCAGCCAAGGTTAATTTTTTCTGCTTACGGCGTTTTAGATACAGCATCCAACCCGTCACAAAAAACAGCGGCATCGCCAAAGAAGCAAGCATTGCAAAAAAGTGATATACCGGGCCAAAGAAACTACCACGATGGACTGGCAACATGCTACTCATGATTTTTTCATTGAGTTTTTTGTCTTCATAGAGCTCTAATTTTTCAATTTTACCCGTCCCATAGTGATAGACGGCTGAGTTACGGGCGCGTTCATGCTGTGGTGTTGCATCTATAAAAGAGAGCTCAATCGTTTGATCGGCTTTTTTAGGTAAATTGAGCGTAATAGACGAATAATCGCGGCCAAGTTCGGTGTTAAAACCAGTCCATGTCTTGTTCAGTGCATCATAAATTTGTGCAGAAGAGAGTTGTTCGCGAGATTCACCGCGGCCTTCACCACGATGTTCTCGTCCTGCATGGCCTTGTTGAGGCTGACCTTGCATCCGATTTGTAGCTTGACCTTGTGCATTACGAGGTCCGGCCTGCATTTGTGGTTGTGGTCGTTCAACACCCATCAGCTTAAACATACCGTCACGCCACCAGTCATACGACCAATACAAGCCCGTACATGCCATCAACAAATAAAATACCACCACCCATGTACCTACAACGGCATGCAGATCCCAAATAAAATTGCGCCCTTTAAGTTTTGGCTTTACAAACAACCACTGACGCCATGTGTGACGTTTTGGCCAGCGTAAATAGAGTCCACTGAGTACAAAAAAGATCAAAATTAAGGTACATGCCGCCGTAATTTGCTTGCCCACCGGCCCGAACGTTAGGTTGCGGTGTAACTGCTGAACAAATTGAAAGAATCCACGTCCCTTGATTTCAGGCAGTACTTCAGCCGTATAAGGATTCACCATCATGTTATAGCCGCGACGTTCACCTTCTTTTTGAATATTTACGGTGGAGGAGGCGGTTGCATCTTTGGCGATAGTAATACTATTGATTTTTAGATCGGGCTGACGCTGCTCAAAGTGCTGATACAACTGTGCAGGTGTGAGTTTAGGCGTATTTTGCGCCTGAACAATATAACTGTCCTGATTAATGAGTTTTAAAATCTGCTGGTCGTACGAATAAATCGCACCCGTTACTCCCATTAACGCAAGGATAAGACCTGCACTGATCCCCAAAAACCAATGAATCTGGAAAAAGACTTTTTTTAACATGGCTGTAAACGCAAAATTAGAGATTTAAATTTTGCTAGAGTATAGCTCAAGATTCGTTAGATAATATGGATTTTCGAGATAATATTAATTTTCATTATCATTTAATACTACAAATAAAAAAACCTCCGCGTATGAACTGCCCCCCGAAAGTTGGACACATTTAGTCTAGGGTCTGTTGACATTTAGGGTTCATAATTTAACCTACAATGGGAGCCATAAAAATATACAAGCTAATGCAACAGAACTTTCATAGTTCCGCTTTAACTTGTCGTATCGAGTGGCTATCCCTCTAAATTGCTTTAACCTACAAAACATATTTTCTACTAAATGCCTGATTTTATATAAATACCAAT
>Ga0308156_1000392_pt1 | contig 94915 bp, 83 predicted proteins | sample PhyAR2_FD_201041 | JGI IMG/M metagenome (GOLD analysis project Ga0308156, IMG submission 201041) | Phyllosphere microbial communities from UC Gill Tract Community Farm, Albany, California, United States - DLSL A.R2 | ecosystem: Host-associated > Plants > Phyllosphere > Unclassified | place: USA... | reverse complement strand
ACAGTCACATTACCTTTCGATTTTAAACTTCTTCATTAACAGAAGTACAAATGCATCGGCCGAATCCTTCAATGCCAAAGTCAAAGCGTTCAGAGCAACATCCAGAGGCGTCAGAGACATCAATTTCTTTCTTTTCAGATTATCAAAAATATACGCTTAAAAGCTTTCCCCCAAGAATTCCGCTTGATCCAAAGTTATCCTTACTTGGGTATAAAGGGATTAGATCAAAGTAAAATATCTTAAATCCTGGATATTTTTTCAAGTTAAGACCCTTTGCTGGATTACCATTGACAAGATCTAATAGTCTGGTCGTCCTCTCGACCGAAGCAACGCGCAGTGGAGAGATCTTTGGACTAAGCTATTGAATCAGATTTAAAAGATTTCTCCACTGGGGTCGAAATGACGATACTTCGATACCATTCATTTCCTTTAAAATCTATCCGTTATATCGATTTTTATACCGTAAATTATCCTTACCATTGACAGACTCCAATATATGGCCGTCCTCTCGACTGTAGCGCAGCGAAATGGAGAGATCTATTTAGTTAGATTTCTCGACTGCGTTGCACTCCGCTCGAAATGACGCCAACTCGAGATTTAACTAGGTTCCCATAACTCAATCTTATTACCTTCTGCATCCATAATATGGATAAATTTTCCATAGTCATAAGTGGCAAGTTCATCCAGTATGGTTACACCATTTTCTTTGAGTTTTTCCAATAGTGCCTCTAGATTTTGTACACGGTAATTAATCATGAATTCCTTTTTCGAAGGAGCAAAATATTCATCACCTTTTTTAAATGGGCTCCATTGAAGTGACTCCACTTCGTCGGGGTTATCGATATTTCGCGAATCAAAACTCACAGCACCCCAGGCGTTGATTTCGACTCCTAAATTTTTGGCATACCAATCTTTAGTTTCCTTTGGATTGTCTGAAAAAAAGAAAATACCGCCAATTCCCGTCACCTTTGGTGTGGCATCATTAGCTGATTTTGAGTTTTTTGTATCCTCCATCTTATTGTTGATTTTATTGTTAATTTCTTTCTAACTCTAAGATAGCAGAAAATCAACTTTATTATTTACCATATTCAATAATATATCCGAAATTGCTGACGAAAAACATAATTAAATGCTCGGTAAAATCATCAGGTTTATTTTCTTTGGAAACTACTTTGTAGGGATTTTGGCAGTAGCCCTTACGCTGGAAGCCACCTTGCAGTTAAAACTTCCATTTAACTCCCTCAATTATTACCTGTTGCTATTTTTGGCACCGACTATTTATTATACCTACGCTTATAATAAAGTTTCTACGGCACCCTCTACTACCAATCCGCGTAATCAGTGGTATTTTAAACATAAAACTTTTATTAACTGGAGTCAGGCTGTGCTTTTTATCAGTTGCATGCTATTGGCCATTAATCTGCTGTACCAAAACTTTGAGCATATTCTGGCGCTCCCAATTAGTTATTGGATAGCCATAGTTATTATTATCATAGCAGGTGTTTTATATTACGGCTTGCTCCCCAAATCCTTTATTAAGTTCAATCTGCGTAATACTGGCTGGTTTAAAGCTTTCGTTATCGGTTTTGTTTGGGCCTGTTGTGCCAATGTACTGCCTTTAATTATGCTTAAAATTGAAACAGGCGTGGGCTATCACGATTCGGTACTGTGGACCTGGTTATTTGTTAAAAACTGGATGTTCTGCACCGTAAATGCCATTATTTTCGATATTAAAGATTATCCTACAGATGCGAATAAACACCTGCGCACGTTTGTGGTGCGTTATGGTTTGCGAAGGACCATTTTTAATATTTTGATTCCGCTGTTAATTATCGGCTTAATTTCGCTGGGCATATTTGCCAGTTACAAAGGTTTTGGGGTACCGCAGGTTCTGTTCAATATTCTGCCCTTTGTTTTGACGATTTATATTGCTTATTCCATGCACAAAAGGAAAAATATCCTGTATTACCTGATGGTGATTGATGGACTGATTTTATTTAAGGCCATATGTGGGATAATAGGGATGCAGTTTGTTCATTAAGGGGAAAGACTAAAGCGGAAAGGCTAAAGCTTAAAGACTAAAGCAGAAAGACCAAAACGTATTTACAACCGAGAAATTTATCTTGATACTTGAATCTCAATACTTGATACTACTCCAAAAATGAACAACAACTACGATAAAATAGCCAATCATTACGATACCTTAAGCCGTTTGGTGTTTTTTAAATCGCAGGTTAATGCTCAGGTTAATCAACTTCAATATATCCCAAAAAATAGTTCAATTTTAATTGTAGGCGGCGGAACAGGGTGGATTTTGGAAGAAATTGCCAAAATAAATCCAGGCGGCTTGAAGATCGTTTACGTGGAGATCTCGGCTAAAATGCTGGCACTTTCTCAAAAGCGAGATTGTAAAAACAATCAGGTCGAATTTGTGAATATCGGCATTGAAGATTTTAAGACTGATGTATTATTTGATGTAATTTTAACGCCATTCCTTTTTGATAATTTTGTTGAAAAAAGGGCTGCAAAGGTATTTGGGCAATTGAATTCTTATTTGAAGGGCGGCGGACAATGGTTTCTGGTCGATTTTTCGCTTGATAAAAGCAATGGAAACTGGTGGAAATGGTTACTGCTTAGATCAATGTACAGCTTTTTTAAATTACTTGGAATTGTAGAGGCTAATCAACTAATTAACATGCACCGGTATTTTTTGAATATGGGTTACCAAATTCTAGAACAACGCTTTTACTATAGGGGATTTATAAAGGCAATGATTTACAAAAAATAAAATGACATTGAATTAATGCATCTGTGTTGCATTTAATATTCGAATGCCGATCTTTGTCCCAAAAGATAAGTATATGGATTTTGATGTAATTATAATTGGCGGCAGCTATGCAGGTTTGTCTGCAGCATTAACCCTGGGCCGTTCAACCCGTAATGTTCTGGTGATCGATGCCGGTAAGCCTTGCAACCGGCAGACGCCGCATTCACATAATTTTTTAACACACGATGGCGATCGGCCTGCAGATATTGCCAAGGCGGCAAAAGAGGAAGTACTGAAATACCCAACTGTTAGGTTTTTGGAAGGAAAAGCTATTTCAGCTGAGCGGATAGATAAAGGTTTTAGGGTGGAGGTAGAATATGCGGGAAGTTTTACGGCCCGGAAAATATTACTGGCCACAGGTTTAAAAGATGTGCTGCCCGATATTAAAGGATTGGCATCATGTTGGGCCATTTCAGCAATACACTGTCCTTATTGCCATGGTTACGAAGTGAAAAATGAAAAAATAGCCTTGTTAATGAATGGTGAGCATGCCTTCGAAATGGCCAAAAACCTGCACCTCTGGAATAAAGATTTAACGGTTTTAACCAATGGAAAATCACAATTGAATGCAGAACAGACCGAAAAGCTGAAATCTAAATCGATTACCATTTTAGAAGAGGAGCTTGTTGAACTGGAACACCAAAAAGGTCAGCTAGAAAATGTTGTTTTTAAAAATGGGGAAAGATTAAACTTTAACGCAATATATGTTAAACCTGAAATAGAGCAACATATAAACTTTAACGAACAATTAGGATTTGAACTAACAGAACTGAAAACAATAAAAGTTAATGAGCAGCAGCAATCTACTGCCGAAGGCGTTTATGCCGCAGGAGATTGTACAACCTTGTTCAGGTCGTTGTCGTTCATTACAGCTGCCGGAACAATAGCTGCAGTGATGATAAATAAGGAGTTGATTTCTGAAGATTTTTGATCAATCATCGGAAATTAAAATAAGATGGCACCAATAATAGTGACAATAAACATCGCTGCCATTACGATTCTATCGGCAGTAATCCATTGGTCTCTGGTAAGAGGTGTTGCCACTTTTTTTACGGTTTCGGCTTTATGCCTCGAAAGCCTGAAAATCGATGTGTCTAATTTAATAATCATGGGATGATGTTTTAATAGGTTCGATTTTATTAGGACAAATCCCAAGCCAATATTTAAGAAAAATGTTAAATTGTGGATAACTAATATTTTTTGATAATGAATTGATATTTATACGGTTGTAATTACGAAGGTGTGATTAAAAAAGGGCAATCGTGCTGTTGGATATTCCATACAACCCGATTAGCCTATCTGTATAGTAAATGTTGATTACTGGGCTTCCGCTTGTTTCTCTGCTGTATTTAATTTACTGTTCTTTTTACCATAGCCGAAGTAAATGGCTAAGCCCATTACCAGCCAAACGGCAAGCCTTAACCAGGTTTCCCAGGGTAAAAATGCCATCATGGCAATGCAGGTTAAAATACCCAACATTGGGATTAACGGCACTAAAGGAACCTTAAACGGTCGTTTAGCTTCAGGATTTGTTTTTCTTAAAATCAGGATACCTACACATACCATTAAAAAGGCCAGCAAGGTACCGATACTGGTCATTTCGCCCACCACATTCATGGGGACAAATGCGGCAAAAAGACCAATAAATAAACAGAGAATAATGTTCGACTTATATGGTGTTTTAAATTTGGCATGCACATCAGAAAACATTTTTGGTAACAACCCATCTTTACTGATGGAGTAAAACATCCGCGACTGTGCCATTAAATCGATTAGGATTACAGATGTGTAGCCAATAAGGATGGCTAAAATAATGGCCTGACTTAACCAGGCATAAGGTGTTTTTTCGATGGCTATGGCTACCGGTGCGCCACTATTGGCAAATTCTTTGTAATTGGCCAATCCTGTCATAACATGACCGAACAATCCAAACAAAACCGTGCAAACCACCAATGAGCCAATAATACCGATGGGTAAATCTCTCGCCGGGTTTTTGGTTTCCTGTGCGGAAGCGGCAACGGCATCAAAGCCTATAAACACAAAAAATACCAAACCTGCACCGCGTAATACACCACTCCATCCAAATTGACCGAATGTTCCGGTATTTTCGGGGATGTATGGATGATAATTTGCGGGATCGATATATTGCCAGCCTAAAGCGATAAAAACCAATACCACACCTACTTTAAGAAACACAATAATGCCATTCACAATGGCCGAGCCTTTTGTACCTCTGATCAGTATGGCCGTCATTAATACCACTACCAGCGCTGCGGGGATGTTAATGATGCCGTGAACAGCAGAGCCATCTGCCAGTTTAGCGGTTTCAAAAGGAGACAGGGTTAATTGCGGGGGAAGATAAATGTGTAAGCTGGCTAAAAACCTGGTTAAATATTGAGACCAGCTGATGGCTACTGTAGCACAACCCACAGAGTATTCCAATACGAGATCCCAGCCGATAATCCAGGCGAAAAGCTCGCCCATGGTCGCGTAAGAATAGGTATATGCACTCCCGGCAACTGCAATCATAGAGGCAAATTCTGCGTAACAAAGTGCCGCAAAACCGCAACCTAAAGCTGCAATGACAAAAGATAAGGTTACCGCCGGACCAGAATGATTGGCCGCTGCCAAACCCGTAATGGAAAATAAACCAGCGCCAAGTGTTAATCCAACACCAATTAAAATCAGGTTTATTGGGCCTAAGGTTCTTTTAAGCGTTCCTTCGCCACTTTCGCTTGCCTCGGCAACAATGCTGGCAATAGATTTCTTCATGAAAATAAGTTAAGAAGCTGCAAAATTATTAAAATATATTAAATCTATCGTATTTATGTGGTATTTGTGCTTCGTAGTAACTTATGAATTTATAAGGAGTAGTGGGCAGGAAGAACTTCCTAAGTTTAGGGCAATGGCTTGTAGCAGCTACCTTTGTGACTAAACCTGATAGCGCCAGATAGCCCCCGATTTAGGCAAGTGTTTTGTATTTAAGGTGTATTTAATTGGGGCTATGGGCAATAGCAGGACTGCAGGATCCTAAGTATTACAGGGCATTGCCTTTCAAAAAAAACTCTATACTAAAACTTCATCTTGTCCTAGCCGGACGGGCTTCTTTCTTTTTGGCAGCAAAAAGAAACAAAAACTGCCGGCTGAAAATTTTTCTTTTAAAGTATGTGATAAGGCTTTTTCAGTGCTAACCGAAAAATTTGTTAGGCCGGATCGGTGTAGAACGGTGAGGCAATACTTTGGCCTAGCTGGATGGACAAGCATAATCAATTATGATATTCCCTTTCTTTAATTGGTATTAATTTTTCTTCTAAATGGCGGACCCTTATTGCCTAAACCAGATAGCTCCCGATTTAAGTAAATGTTTGTATTTAAGGTCTATTTAATTGGGGCTATAGGCAATAGCAGGACTGCAAAAACCGAAGCGTTACAAGGCCTTGCTTTCCCAAAAAATCATAAAAAAATCTTAGCATTTAAAAAATTATTCCCAAATCACAAAATTTTAATTAAAATTATTTATCTGATAATCAATGTTTTACTAATATTTTTCTATTTATTTTAGTACTATGTATTGCATGGTAGTATATAAAACATATATCTTTGTTATATGATAGCAGAAAATACGCAAACGCAAATGCGGAAGGGAATTCTGGAATACTGTGTTTTATCAATCATCTCACGGGGCGAAATTTATGCTTCGGATATTATTGCCGAGTTAAGGTCGGCAAAGCTGCTGGTGGTTGAGGGCACATTATATCCATTATTAACCAGGCTTAAAAACAACGGTTTGTTAAGCTACAACTGGGTAGAGTCTACCTCAGGCCCACCGCGTAAATATTATACCTTAACCGAAGATGGTCGGGGCATTTTATCACAATTAGATCAAACCTGGCAGGAGCTGGCTTATGCTGTAGGTATTTCACAAAAAGGAGCCAACTCATAATTACTAAAAAGGAAATGGAAAAGACCATCATCATCAATATAGGAAACACGATTATTCACATTGAAGAAAGTGCTTACGAGCTCTTAAAAGCCTACCTAAACGAAGTAAAACAATATTTTGCCAATCATGCCGATGACCTTGAAATTGTAACGGATATTGAAAACCGGATTGCCGAACTGTTAACCGAGCAATTGGAAGAACAGAAGAAACAAGTGGTAGACTCTGCCAATGTAAATTCGGTGATTGCACAAATGGGCAGGGTACAGGATTTTGATACGGTAGAAGAAGGTGAGGAAGAACCTGTGATTAACAATACCTACCAACACCAGTATGTAGAGAAAAAACTTTACCGCGATATGGACGACCGTGTAGTTGCGGGGGTTTGTGCGGGTATTGCACATTTTGTAAACGCCGATCCTAAATGGATCAGGCTGGCTACTTTGTTGATCAGTTTTGTTGGTGGATTTGGCATATTGGTATATGCGCTGCTTTGGATCATTATGCCAAAAGCCAAATCAAGGGTAGAAAAAATGGAAATGAAGGGCGAACCTGCAAATCTTCAGGGATTTCAGAAAAACCTGGATGAAGAGCTACAGGCGGTTAAGGAGCGTTTAACTGAAGTAAATAAACATGCACAGCCTTTATTTTCACGTTTCGGGATTTTTATCGGTGAGTTTTTCGAGTGGCTTGGCCGTTTTATCTCAGGCACCGGAAAGGTGATTTTTAAAGTAATTGCTGGTTTTATCGTAGTATTTGGTGTGCTATTTTTAATTGCGTTAATTATTGGTACAGCTGCTTTTCAGGGCTTTTGGGATGCAAGCATTTACGAATATTTTCCATTCTCCATTGTTAATGAAAGCAATAGAGGCATTATTTTATTTGGTGCATTTATTGTTTGCTTTGTACCGGTTTTGGCTTTGGTGTTATTCTCCATCAGGGTAGCTTTTAACAAACAGGCCATTAATAAAACACTTTCTTTCGCGCTGTTGATTATCTGGTTGGCCGGTGTAGCGGTAACGGGTTATCAGGCAGCTAAAATATCATCTGAGTTTAAGCAGCACGCAGAGTTAACACAAACAACCGACCTGAAATCATTTCCTACCTACACCCTGAACATTGATAAAAGTAAATATTTCAGCAAAGAAGATAGCGTGGCATATCATATTGATGCCAATAACCGCCATCAGATTGTGGTTGATGATTTTGAAAACGGACCATTTGTTTCGCCGAACCGGATCCGTATTGACATTAATAAAAGCGAAAACGGTGTTGCCCGTTTAACACAGAAATACGAATCGCAAGGCAAAACCTTCCAAAGCGCCTTGCAGAATGCACAGAACATCAGCTATAATTACGTAGTGAAAGATTCGGAACTGATTTTCAGTCCGAGGTTTCAGTTGAGAAAGGGAAGTATCTGGAGAAACCAGGAAGTAAGGTTAAACCTTGAAATCCCGGTAGGTACAAAATTAATTTTAAAGCAGGATACTTACCGCTACGTGAATAACTATTGGGCCTGGGAGTGTAACGACAGTGAAAATGACCACAACGATTCGAGTCTCTGGATCATGACGGATGATGGTTTGAAATGTGTTGCCAAATTAAAAGAAGAGGCTTTAAAAAAGGAAAAGCTAAAGGGAGAACTATACGATTTGGAACAGTTGAAAAAGAGTAAACCTACGGATACCATTTACCAGGATTCTGTATCAAACCGGATTAGGGAGATTAAAGAAGAGTTGGGGATTGAGCCTGAGCAATAGCAATTTAAGAACATAAACCTACTAAAATAGATCTCTCCGTTTCGCTGCGCTTCAGTCGAGATGACGATTAGCGAGGCCGGGATTGACGATCACACCTAAAAAGAAGAAACCATGAAACCATTATTTACGCTAATTGCATGCCTGATGGTGTGTGGGGCTTCTTTTGCCCAAAAATTAAATAAACTTACCGGCAAAATTGTCGATGAAAAAACTGTTCCGGTGTCGTTTGCCGTTGTTCGGGTGCTGAATTATCCAGATACGAGCCTTGTAAAAAGTGTATCGACCAATATAGATGGTGAGTTTAGCATCGATCAGTTAAAAAGTGGCGAATATGTGCTGTCAGTTTCTATAGTGGGTTTTAAAAGTAAAAGGACGGATCGTTTTTCAATCAACGGAGATTTAAATCTACCTGCCATCAGTATAGAAAGTTTAACCAAACAGTTAAAAGAAGTGAGCGTTCATGGCAAAAAGCCTTTTATCGAACACCAGATTGATAAAACGGTACTGAATGTAGAGAATAGCATTACAGCAGCAGGCGGTACCGCTTTAGAGGTCTTAGAAAAAGCCCCTGGCGTACAGATCGATCGCCAGAGTGACCAGATTAAACTGAACAATAAAAGCGGTGTAACGGTGATGATCGACGGAAAATCGAACTTCCTTTCTGGTGCTGATATTACTACTTTGCTGAGTAACATGAGCAGCGATCAGATTTCGACGATCGAGCTGATCACCAATCCATCTGCTAAATATGATGCTGCAGGAAATGCCGGAATTATCAACATCAAACTTAAACGCAATAAAGCTTATGGTACCAATGGTACGGTCTCTATTAATACGGGGCAGGGCATTATGCCTGATTCGCCCAGCGATTTATTACGTGCCGGGGTAAACCTGAACTTAAACCACAGACAGGGCAAATGGAACATTTTTGGAAATGGAGCTATTGCACGCAAAGCCCAGTTTAATAATACGTTTTTAACCCGTACCACTTTATCGGAAGGATTGGCCAGTTCGCTGACGCAAAATTTCGACCGCAAAAATAAAGGTGTTGGCTTTCAGGGGAAATTAGGTGCAGATTATTATGCTTCGGAGAAAACAGTTTTCGGGGTAATGTTGGATGCCAATACGGTAAATACCAAGCTGACCAACTTCAGCAATACCAATATTAATGCTGTACAAAATGGTACTTCGAACCTCAGTTATATTTTACAGGATGCCAATTCGAGCTCGCCGGTTGGTAATTTAACGGCCAACTTTAATATTAAGCACGATTTCGATAAAAAAGGCAAAAGCCTTACGTTCGACATAGATTATTCGGGTTTTAGTAATAAAAAGGATGAAAATTTTTTGGCCAACTATTTAAATGCAAACGGCAACTCAACCAATCAAACCAGTTTAAGGAATAATACCAATGCAGAAATTAATATATATGCGGCTAAAACAGATCTTACTTTACCTATTTCTAAAACGATGAAGGTTGAGGCTGGTTTAAAAAGCAGTTATGTTGTAACCAATAATGATTTTATTTCGGAACAGCTGATCGCTGGTGTTTGGCAAAATGATATAGGTAAATCAAACAATTTCGTCTATAAAGAAAATATCAACGCCATTTATGGCAGTTTCGCTAAAGAATGGAAGGTATGGCAGATTCAGCTGGGCTTAAGGGCAGAGCACACACATTCTAATGGTACTTCTGTAACCGACCAGAAAGAAGTAGACCGGAATTATTTATCTGTTTTTCCGACGGTTTTTGTTAATCAGAAGATCAGCGAAAACCACAACATCCGTTATTCTTATGGCAGAAGAGTAGATCGTCCGAATTACCAGCAATTAAATCCTTTTGTGTTTTACATGGATCCTTTGGCGGTCGATCAGGGAAATCCTTACCTGAAACCTCAGTTTACCGATAATTACCAGATCAGCTACAGTTACAAACAGGCATCTTTCTCGCTGAGCTATTCGAATACCCGTGATATGATTACGCAAATTAGTAAACAGGATGATGCTACCCGGGTAATCAGTGTAATCCGACAGAATTTAGGCCGCTTCCAGAATTATTCTGCCGATTTATATGTTCCTGTCAAGGTGACCAAATGGTGGAATATTCAAAATAACGTAAGTGTTTACTACAGCAAATTTAACGATGGAAATATTGAAGGTGCTGCATATAGCGCGGGCAAAGCTGCGGTAAATATTTTTACTTCCCATTCCTTTACCCTGCCTCAAAACTTTAGTGTCGAAATTAGTGCATGGCTAAATTCCCCACGGGTTTCGGGCGTAGAGCAAACCACCATTTATCAGGGCGCTTTAAATGCCGGAATCCAGAAAACTTTGATTGATAAAAAGCTAAAACTACGTTTAAATATGGATGATATCTTACTCACCAACCACTGGGAAGGGAAACTGGTTTATCAGAACATCAACATGAACGTGGTGAACCATTACACCAGCCGAAGGGCAAACTTCAGCATCAGCTATAACTTTGGTAACCAGAATGTAAAATCGGCCCGGTTTAGAAATACAGCTACAGATGATATTAAGAACAGAGCGGGAGGGTAGTTTTGAGTTGGAAGTTTTGAGTTGGGAGTTTGGAGTCCTTAGTTTGGAGTCCTTAGTCTGGAGTCCGAAGTCCAGAGTCGATTTTACCCCAGTTAACCAATTTAAACAATTAACCAGTTAACCATTTCAATATGAAAAATATCTTTTACAGCATCGCGATTTTAGTTGTCGCCTTAAGTTTTGGTTGCCACAATGGCGAAGGACATTTATCGGTAAGCACGATAGACAACCAATCTGACTTTAAATTTGAAGCAAATTACGCCGAAAGTAAAACGGATAAACTAGAAAAATACCTGGACAGTGCTTTAAACAATGAACTACCACTGGATCAGCATATCGATCTTTTAGTGAACTTAAATGGCAGCGATAAGTTTAACCTGAAAGCCAAAGAGGGCTGGTTGGAAATCAATTTCGATAAAAGGAATAGTACAGCTGCAGGTTATACGAAAGTGAAAAAATTGACGGAAGGGATTAAAAATAAGTTGATGGAGTAACCCATTCTTATATTTCCCGCAGATTTAAGATGATGGGCGCAGAACTAAAGCGGTCGTCATTCCCGCGCATGCGGGAACCTTAATGCTTGTATATTGCTATTGCTTTTTTTAATGATGAAGTTAAACAAGAGAAAAGGCTCAGCTGGTATATCATTAGCTAGTCTTCGACTCCGCTCAGACTGACGATTTATGAAGAAAAATCTGCGTGTATCAGTGTGATCAGCGGGAGAATGCTTGCTTAATATTTTTCCCGCAGATTTAAGGTAATGGGCGCAGAATTAAAGCGGTCGTCATTCTCGCGCATGCGGGAACCTTAATGCTTATATATTGCTAATTGCTTTTTTAATCATGAAGTACAATAAGAGAAAAGGCTCCGCGAACAAATTGTTGACTGGTTATCAGATTAAGTTAGTACCCGTCAATGAAGTGTTCATCTGTATATTTATTTTTAGTTAGCAAACCTTTACAATACTAAGATTGATTTTCTCCTTAGCAAATTGCCTAATATAAAAGGCGCATTTTCATAACGTGTAATAAAACTTGACTTAGTTTCTTTGAAATTGCCGATGACGATGTAGTAATTAGTTTTCATGTAAAATTTCTCTCTTATCACATAAATTATACGATAATTCATTTATTTTTAAATCTTTCTTAAAAGAATTTAAGTTAACATGAACTCTCAAACAAGCAACATACGTAAAGCTATAGCTTGCGTATTCTTAACTATCCTTATTATAGGATCAGCCTGCAGAAAAGACAATCACGATTTTATCGTAAATTTTCCTAACGAAAAGCAGTTTATTAAAGAAGAACTCATATACGATTGGCTTAAGCAAAATCCATTATCACAGGTGCTTGCACCGAACTGGGCGATGGCACAACAAACAGTTTATCAAGGGAAGAAAATTGTAAGAATCCCCATCTTTAATGTTGATAAGCTAAATAATGTTATATCTGCTGTCAGCAGCAATAAGGGTTATGATTCAAAACATCCGCCAGAACTTTTCTTTGTTCAAAATACTAACGGGCAAATTGCAGGTTATCTTATCAATTTTATTCCAAAAGATTTGCAACATGCAGGTGGTGAAAATGGCGTGTGGACTGGGAATTTAGTAGAATGGAATATTAAAGGAGATACACTACACGTAATGGAAGTGGTCGACAATAAAATTATAAAAGACAAATTGATTGTTCCAGAAAACACGATAAATAACAATTCGTTGAGTACTGTCTTAAAGGTTCATAAAATGGCTTTAGCGGAGAGCGGAAGCAGTGGAGATGGAGGTTTCTGGAGCTTTCTCGGTCGTGTCTTGGGGGCTATTGGTGACTTTTTAGGATTACCCACAAGAAATACCTATGCTGATGGCCTAAGGATAGATTGGGGCGAGATTACAAGAAGCATCAGTAGTTGGTTTGATGGTGCAGAAAGCTACACTGGCGGTGGAAGTGGTGGTGGCACTTATCTAAGTGCAGGCGGGCCGGTTTATGCAAGCTATTTAGATAGTGATCTGGGGACTGTAAGCGGAGGGCCAAACTCTGACATCGCACCATTGATATATAATCAGTATACGATATACAAGGGTGGCCCGAGTAATCCCCCGACCCCCCCAAACGAAGACGGTATCTATATTATGGAATACATGGTTTTAACACCGGATGCACAGGAATACATCCTGACCTACCCTGCAATTCCACTAACAAAGATGATTAGGGACTATCTAGACTTTCATGGTTGGAATCAGGATAATCTTGCGCTCGCAACCTGGGCTGTGGAGTATTCAAATAATAATCCAGATCCCAACAACGCGATCGATCCAATTGTTAAAGAATTTTTAACTACGGGCGCCGAACATGTTGCTGACCCAAACGAAGATAATTGGACTGACAATGATGATGTATCTTTGATAGATCCTGATCAAACCATTTATCAACAGTACCAGGACAATCAGCCATGGGCCACGGTCGATAGAGTTATTCCATTTGAGAAGTTCGTTCCAATAAGGTGGATCAAAAAGCCTGATGGTAGTGAATACAGTGTTAATTGTTTAGTTTTAGCTAAGGAACAACTCGGAAAAGCAGGTTATACCTGTTCTGGTTACTTACCTGGAGTTCAGACATTTCAGACATATAAAGAGTCAACAGGTGTAGATTTAGCGGAAACAAAAAAAGCAATAAGCTACATCATCAGTGCATTGAGCCAAAAAATACCTGTTTTGATTGGGGTTGACAATCGGGCTGGAACACCATCACTGAGAAATGCGGATGGCACTACTGATCATTTCGTGGTAATTGTAGCCATGGGAACTGATAGTAAAGGCAAATATTTTCAGTTTATGGATAGTGCTACAAAAATCCCCGCTTACGGTGCGAGTTTTAGCAACAGGCTTTATTACAATAGTAGTACTGGTAAAATAACAGGAAAGACGGCGATTGCTGATTATAGAAATATATCAGGAATGCATGACTACATTGTTACACAGGTACGTAAGAGTATAAAAAAATAATTTTATGAAGAAGTTAATTTTATTATTATCGCTGTCCTTAACATTTTGCTCATCCTTTGGGCAGCAAAACATTAAGGAAGATGAAAAAATATCCAAGTCAGTCATGGGTTTTTTAAAATGGTATAAATCAATAGGCGCAACTGGTAATCAACCCCCAAAGCAGGCTAGGCCAAAGTATTCTATAGTTAAGGATATTCCAATAAATAAAAATTATAAGCGACAGGTAATCGATAAAGCAGGTGTCGAAAAATATCTTGACTTTTATAGGAAAAGTGGATTTCTATCCGAGGAATATTTAAATGGCTTAAGGTCGTATTTTAATGGAATTAACAATAATCTGATAAAACGGGCACCAATCAAAAAGAATGATATGATAAAAATTGATGGGCTGGATCGCGATATACAGCTTCAAACTTTCGAACCAGAAATTATTCTTGATAATTTGGATAAGGCTGTTGTAACCAAATCTCTAGTAGTTTATGATAAGGCACTAATCAGCGTTAATTTCTACGAGGAGGTGAATCTGATATTCACTTTAACAAAACATAAGGACGTTTGGTTAATAGATTATTTGGGGCCAGATAACACAAGTTTGAAAAGTTTTTTTAGGCAGTAGTCTTTTAGGTATTCATTGGGCATTAATTGCCAGCTTGAAACCTTGTAAAAAAAGGATGCAACACTCGCTATTGCATCCTTTTTATTTAAATTAACGCTTTCAATCTATTAACGCAAGGCTCTTAACCCCTTCTTCAGGCAATAATTTAAATCATAACATTGGCAGCTGTTATGTACTAAATAAAAGGTGCGTTATTCGGGGAGTCGAATTTTAAAACCAACCTCATACTGTTGAATTACTGATGTTTGCACTAGGTGCAAATCCGAGCGAGGTCACTAACTTTAATAAAACAAAAACGCCCATACTTTTCGGCATGAGCGCTAGTTGCTTGTTTATTGTCTTTATTGTTTTACATCAGCAGGGGCATTGGTGGTCGAATCTGCTACAGCATCGGTACTGGTACTATCAACTACCTTATTGGTATCAGTGTATTTGTACATGCTGTCGGCATTTTCCTGATCGGCTTTTTTACCACTACATGCTGACAATGCTAAACCAAATGCGGCTACTAAAATTATTATTTTCGTTTTCATATCAAATGTTATTGGTGTATTAATATAATCCGTTTTAAAAGGCAATTGTTTTGGTAATGATTAAATTAGTCGGGAGTTGGGTGGCCGAGGTCGGATGTTTGGGAGCATTTTTTTACCACAAAGGTCACGGAGAAAAGGCACAGAGAACACGAAGCAGCATGAGGGCGAATAAGTTAGTCTGAAAGGGTAGGTCATTGCGAACCGAAGGGCGGGATTGTTGTGATGGCGTGAAGCAATCTTTTTTCCAGTCAGGAGTGGGGTGACCGAGGTCGGAGGTTTGGGCAATTTTTTAACCGCAAAGGTCACAGAGAAAATGAGCGCAAAGAACGTAAAGTTGGTTGATCTTCAATTAAGCTCCACTCGATCGTCATTCTCGCGTATGCGGGAATCTTTTTCGGTATTGCGTTTTACCCCTAACAACACAAAGAAAGCAGTCTGGAAAATTTAGTCATTCCAAACTGAAGGGCAGGGTTGTGGTTGTGGCATGCAGCAATCTTTTTAGGTAAGTATTTACACGCTAATTAAATAAAGCTAACTTGCCCAATAATGAGAGTCACCATGTTATAGTCTTTTGCGTTGCTCTCTTTTTAATGTCCACTTCAATAATAATTGATTGATAACGAGTTCAAATAAGATAGTTAAAATAGCCTCCATGTTTTTAAATTATCATCAATTTAATACCTAACTTATATCCGTTAACTTAATAACCTTATCGCTTTCAAATAAGAAAACAGACCTACCCGAAAGATTTATTGCCTCGCCTGCTTTAAGACCATTGGGAAGGTCTATAGCCAATATAGCATAATAATCAATTTCTATTTCTACCTGCTGTGCAGCATGTTTGATTGATTTAATGCGTTGTTCCCTTGTTTTAAAATATGCTTTTGCCTGTTCTGCCTGCTCTTTAAAAGCGGCTATACCCTTTAGCGACATATTGGTTTCATTGTTCTGAACATTTTCAAAAACTACGTTTTCATCAAAGTTTATCACCATATTGTCTACATCGAAGTTGTTATAGGCTTCAACATAGTTTCTAACGATTTCTTCTTTTAAAGGCATAGTATTGGTTATTCTCAAGCTATATAATGTTTACTTCGTGCTAAATTGAATGTTGCATTAAAGATATAAGTATTCGGTTATCTGTGCAAGTGATAAAAGGTTTGCACAAACTTAGGTTAAAACTTCTTTTTCCCATTGTGTAGATCTTCTGGTGTCTCAGATTTAATGACAACTCCTGCTTCTTTGTTCTGTATACCATACTGTTTCTGAAGCTCCTCTTTGTTTAATACTTTGATCTCTTTAAAAACCTTATCATTAATTAAGGCTAAATTACCCTCAAAATTCTTATCCAGTACTTTATCGTTTAGGATATACTGAATGGTAGTGTCTTGATTAGCAACGGGTAATAAAGCTGCATATTCTGGCGATTTGCTGCGAAAGTATTTCCAATATCTTGATTTAGCGAATGAAATTGTTTCGATATATACAGCTCCATCCTTGCCATTCTCACCAAATATCTTCATGGCCTCTTCACCTTTCAAAACTGTAACAATCGCTATACTGTTCGGATCATATTTCATCAATTCACCTTTGTCAACATTAACGCTATCCATAAAGTAAACTGGCTCTGCGCCAAGTTTCTTAATCGCTCGTTTAGGCGATTGGCTGAAAGCCATTATTGTTGTTAAAGTAAAAATCGTGGTAAGAATAAATTTGGATGAGCGCATATAGGTCTTTTTAGTGTAGCGAATATATCACATTTCATAGTGATTTGCAATCTTGTATGCCCACATTTGTATGTGAAAATAGCACCTATTCTCGCGCGAGTCTTAGCGGGATAGCAGGGTTGGGTTGACATGTGCTTTTTGAAATTTTGATAGATAATTTTACCTTAAATTATTTATAAAGCACAAGTCAGGCCATCGCATTGGCCTCAGTGCTAAGACTTGCGCTAGAGAAGGCTGTACTACCATTAACAGACTCCAATAGAAAAATCGTCATTGCGAGGAACGAAGCAATCTTAATGCGCACGCTAGTAGCGATCGTTGTAAGATTGCTTCGTCGGCTGAAAAAGCCTTCTCGCAATGACGATGCCTCTTGGCCTTTCAATTTGCTGATTTATCTGTCATTCAAATTGATTTTTATAAAATAAATTATCCCTCATAGCACCGATAACACATCAAAAATGCACACAGATAGCTGATTACCCGTGTGCATTTTAAAGTTGAAAACACTTAGCTTACCACCGGTGGTTCTACTCCTGTTGTAGTGGCACGGCGGTTTTGCAGTAGGGCATAGTTGCCAATGTGCTGGTTAATCAGGTTTACGGTACTGGCCCAGGGTTCTGCACCATCGTTAATATCGAAGTTAGAGTTAATCCGTGTACGCAGTTTATAATATAAGTTATTGGTAGTATTGCGTAACTCGCGCAGCTTTTCGGTAGGTGCGGCAGCCAGTTCTTCATTCCGTTTAATATAGGCCTGGTTAAAATCGTTATTGGCCGATTCTAATTCGTTTAGCCAGTTGCCCAGGTTTAAAGCCTTTACCGCCTCTTGCAGTTCGGGTTTGTTTTTCCAATCGTTAACAATGTTGCGCAATATGGTGGTTTCGCTCTGGTAATTCTCTCTGGCTATGCTGCTGCCAAATAGCGCCAAATGGGCACTTAGTGTTTTGCCGTGCTGGTTTATTACCGGATCTGCACTGTAAACTAAACTTTGTACCTGCAGGCTGATACCGTTTATGGCATCATCGCGCCGTTTATCTAAAGCCTCTATCTCGGCCGTTACCAAACTGGCCTGACTAATTTTGAAAAGCTTCTCCACATTGTCGGTTGCGGTGCGCAATGCATCATACTGCGCACTAACATTGAGCGCTTTCGGATCATTTTTCAATACAATGTTTAAGGTATCGGTTAAAAACTGAATATACTCGCTGTTTCTGAGCGGTTGTAATACGATGGAGTTAATCATAAGGTCTAATTTAATGGTTGATGTTTTTTGTGTTTTTTACTTTGATTTACTGCTGCAACCTGCAGGAGGGTTTCAAAGTAACTTTAATTAGCCACTGCACATTGCAGGAAGGTTTCAAAACAACTTCGATTGTTTGCTGCACACTGCAGGAGCATTTCAAAGAAACTTTAATCGTTAGCCGCACACTGCAGCAAGGTTTCAAAGTAATTTGCCCCTTTTAAATAAAAGAGATGGTTTTTTAAATGTTTTTGTGCTGCGGTTACAGCATGTTGCAGAACGCGGGGGTTCCCTGATCATTCCTGTTATTTTCATAACGCATTAATTTTATGGGTATAAAACCCGTTAATAAAATGTAGGGATGATTTTTGATAACCGTGGAGGTAGAAAAACTGCCGCCCGGTTTAAAGGGATATGACTAAGATAACGAAAAGGTTAGTTACTGGCAAAGAAATTTTTGAGAAAGTCTTTAGTCTGAAGTCGGTAGTCCGGAGTCGGAGGACCGAGGTTTGGTGCTTTACCGCGATCGTTCAATATGCGGTCGCTACCTGTTCATTGAAGTCTGGTTATTGATAATTAAATACTCTGCTTCGTCATTGCGAATTTTTTAACCGCAAAGGGCACAGAGAAAAAGGCGCAAAGGACACAAGTTATAGTCAGAAGTTGGAAAGACCGAAGACTGAGGTTTGGTGTCGTCATTGCGAACTGAAGCGAAGGGCTATTGTAGTGGCGTGAAGCAATCTTTTAGCAGATATTTATGTATCAAAAATTGGTCGTCATCTCGACTGTAGCGCAGCGGAATGGAGAAATCTTTGAACTGGGTTTTACATGCAACTTTAAAAGATTTAGCTTCGCTGAGCCTTCGGGTTCTCGACTTCGCTGCGCTCCGCTCGAAATGACGGATGATCGGATGGAGAAATTTCTATAGCAAATCTCTAGGCGTATCGTCATTTCGACCGCAGTGGAGAAATCTTTGAACTGGGTTTTACATGCAACTTTAAAAGATTTAGCTTCGCTGAGCCTTCGGGTTCTCGACTTCGCTGTGCGCCGCTCGAAATGACGGATAATCGGATGGAGAAATTTCCAGGCATATCATTGCGAACTGAAGGGCAGGGCAGTTGCGGTGGTAGGGAAGTCCGCTTTTATAACATGTGCAAAAATTAATTAGCCACTGAAACACAGAAATCACGGAGGAAATTAAAGTTTTTCCGTATTCTTCGTGCTTCCGTGGCAAAAATAATGCTTGGGCAGGCGCAGAAAGAAGAAGTAGTATATTGAAGATAATCGTCACCCTGACCTGTAGCGCAGCGGAAAGCTACGCAGTAAACCGAGCCTTAAGCGAGCTCACCGAAGGTAATTTATTTCAGGGTCTATCCGGTAGATAATATATCTGTATACAAATTTAATTCTTCTTTTAGTTTGTTTTTTAGCAGCTTAATTGTAAAATTTTGCTATATTTATATCGCGAACACAGTTGGAGCAATTCAACGAATAATTTTCTTAACAATATCCCAGGCATACCGGTGAAAGTCCGGGAACTCTTCGGCTTGACCGACTGTGTTCGCGGTGACCTGGGCTTTAATTTAATTTTTCAAAAAAATGCGAACACAGAAAAATCAAATTGCCTTAGCTAAACTGGAGTTTAGTTATCGCACACTCAAAAGGCCTGTTAATGTAAACCTGGCCAAAAATTCAATTCAATTTTTAAAACAGCTTCGCGGCAAACCATCATCTGGTAAAGAATGCGATTGGTATGTGCTGTTTGTAAACCAAAACCACGAAGTTTTTTGCTGGCACAAACTAAAGCAGCAGGCCAAACCGATTAACTGCATACAGCAACTGGCGGGTTTGGCCGTTGCCTGTAATGCTTATGGTGTACTGGTGTTAAACTATTGCGATGTGAAAAGCATTAAGGTTAACCCCCTCGACGAACTTTTTGTAAGCACCTGTTTTAATACCTGCGCAAAGCTAAACATCGAAATTATCGATTATGTAATCTGTAATGCACAAACGTATTATAGTTTTAGAGATGGGTATAGGGATTAAAATTCTACTGGGCTGTTGAGAGACAGCCCATAGTATGTTTTTGTGGATAAGCATTTTTAAAGCACGTCTGGCCGTTTCATGGACTAAGGCATTAAGACTTGCGCTAGATGATGGTGCCGTCAGCGGAGGAATAAAAAAGGCAACGTTTGCTGCCTTATAATTACTATGCTTTTTTTAGTGAGTAAGGATTGAGAGTCGCATTCTTAAACTCATCTTCAGAAAACCATACGCACACTACATGTCCATTTGTTTGTATACCATTAATTGTCATTTTAGGTCCGCCAGAATTCAATGTTACAACATCTCCAACCTTAAGTTTTTCATTTTCCATACTTATAGTTTTATTTTAAAAATAGGTACTTTATTCTGAATCTAAATTTATCATAAACAGAATACTCATTTTTAAGTACGAATACGTATGCTATAGGTCAGGTTGCTGATATTAAATTATGCTTCAGGCGTTGGAATTTTTAATGATCTCAATTTGCTAAGCAAACTTTGATATTGATATACAGCTTTTAGAATTTCCTTCGTGAATTCAATGCTTATTTCAATTTCATTTTTGCCAATCTGTTCGTATGTTTGGGCTTCAAGATGGGCTGCATCATTGCCAAGTAATCTCAATTCATTAGTGGCCTCAATAAGCTCATTTGGGATCACTATTATCTTACTTAAACTTTCCAATCTTTTGAAGAGGTTGGTTCCTGTTGCGCCTTTATCATCACATATGCCTTCAAGTGTTTTACGCAACATGATTGCTGATGCAATAAAGCATTGAGTAGAGTGACAAGTTATAGCTTCTTCAAATGACCGCAAAATAGGCTCTGGAATTCCACTTTTATCAAATGATATTCTAGAAGAAGGAAAGGTATACAGCGTTCCATTATTTGGCGCATTTGTTCCTTTTGCAAAATACAATAAACCTTTGCAATTAGGATTTGGACACCTTCTTAACCCAAAAATCCAAATCCCATTAGCAATATCATTACTTCCCACTGGATCAAATGTACCAGACTTATTGCAATTAGGGCAATCGGTTTGAATAACAGTTGAAGGGCCTGTAGCGCTTGGTTTGTCTAATTTAAAATAGCTCATTTAATAAGTCATATTTAATCCACACCAAAGTACAATTTTACTAGTCACAATCAAATTATTATATTGCAGTTAAAAATCCTATTCTAGCGTGAGTTTCAGTGGGCAAGATAATGAGAGTAGGTTGACTCGTGCTTTTTAGAATTTAGATGGATTATTTATCTTAATATTATTTAAAGCACAAGTGAGTCCTTTGCACCCCCTAGGATGTTAAGACTTAAGTTAAATTGTGTGAAAAAGTTATCTTTTTGTGTAATATTTAGCGAGGAATTCAAAAATAGCTTCAGTATAGAACCCTTTCCTCATCCCACTATCACTGTTTGGATTAAGAAATCTCTCCTTATATAGACTAGGATTTGTTTTAGCCTCTTTGATGATGGCCTTGAATCTATTATTTTCGACTACATCATTGAATATCTCTTTTGCTTTTTTTCTCATCAAAGCGCTGTCCATTTTGTAGAGGTCATTGTATAAGCTTTCTTCTTGTATCCTTACTAATTTGCCTGATGCTTCGGAAGTTATTTTAACATTTTGAAGCATATTTAATAATGTTATAGATCCCTCACCCTCCTTAGAAATTGCTGCTACAATATCGGCATTTTTTATTCTGTTTTCATTTATCAATGCCATATTAAAGCTGTAGAGTATAGGCTCCTCTACTCCGATTTCTGCTAGATTAGCAGTTGACACTATAATTGAATTTATAAATTCTTGAACTTCTTTTGAAGATTCATTTATGTTAGATTTATTTGATAAAAAGTCAATTGGTGAAACGGGTGGTGTGAAACCAATGGGAAGTAAAATTAAGTTTACCTCGTTCGACAAGTCGATTTGAAAATGTTTAATTGAGAACTGATTATATAAATCAACACCTTTTGCAATTAAACTATATAATATAGTATCTATATTATCTGAATAGAAATGGATGTACTCACATCTATATTGGTAAAGTCGTTCTATACTCTCTGATTGCAGGGAAAAATCACTGCCTAGTTGTGCTTTAACGAAGGCCAAACACTCTTCGAATGGTTTAGATTTACCATCATTACTGATAACTCGAACTTCCTTATGATATACTAAAATATACGCTTTCAATAATAACTCCCAAGCATTAATTATCGAAACAGTACAAATTTGGTATCGATAAGGGAAAATAGGTTTGTTATGGATTTCAATAGCAGCAAACATTGCATATTTGCTGTTTTCTAGTAATTTATCAACCATGAGATAGCTAATTTTATCAATATATATTGTTATCTAAATTTATAATCTTTAGACGTATTGGTTATAAATTTAAGTCAAATGGAATTACCTGTAAAATAATATTTTTAGCGTTTATATGTTATTCAAATTATTATCACAATGATTGATAATCTGCTCTCAACATGTAAGTCGGTATTTGACTCTTTGTAAGGTTAATTTATAAAATATTGGTATATTGTTTAGATTCCCACAAAATCAAATGCTCTAACTGAAACAGCTTTTTCTAGCAGAACTCCTAAGCTGTTACAAACTGATTTTAAATCATTTATTGCTTGATCTGATGATTTGTTTTTATGCCACAATGTTGTATTAGGTAAATATTTCGTTGGTTCATTACCATATGCAAAATTGTCATAATAATCCATCTCTTCTAACCTTGCTTTTACTTCAGTATGTGATCTATTAACATCATATGATATTAATACGGCACCAATTGTTGTTCCCATAATTTCTTTATTTAAATTTTGTACAAGATAGTGAGAGTTAATAAGGTAATATTCTGGTTTCCCGTAAAATGTGAGTATTTATTTTATCAATAGACCTCCCCTCTTTTGTGTAGTGCTCAGCGTACTGTCACTACGGACTAACACGAAGATTAAGTTATGACACGCAATTACTCTAAAGTCCAAAGAACAAATCGGTATCTGGTTTTCTATGGCTATTTACTATGCATGCATTATAAATCTGTTATCTTTGCAGCTTTTAACACCTTATCCGCATTCATTATCCTATTCATGGGCAAAAACAACATCGGCTCTACAATTTCGTACTTCTTTCTGGGCGAGTACTTTTCTGATGCCCTGCGCACTACCATTACCGTGGTATTGCCCATTATTTTATTCTTTTACCTGGGCAATCCCGAAGCGGCAAAAGGGATAGGGGTTGGGGCTTTGCTAATCAGTTTAACCGATCTGCCCGATAACCGGCTGAATAAACTGAAAACAGCCTTATCCAGTATCATCGTGTTTTTCCTGGCCACATTGGTGGTTTCATCCGTATTGTACCATCCATACCTTACCGCGGCAGTGGTGGTTATGGCAGCTTTTGGCTGTTCCATGTTTGCGGTATATGGGCAGAAACTCTCACTGATCGGCACCATGGCGCTGATTGTATGTACCTTTGTGATGGGACTTCACCCCGAAAGGCCACTGTATTTTAGCAGTTATATTTTGCTTGGTGGCGTTTGGTATTATATCATCAGTTTAATCCAGATTTTAATCCGCCCTTACCGCTCGCTTCACCATGCCATTTTCGAATGCCTGATGAGCAGTGCGGTATTTTTGAATGCCAAGGCGAAGAATTACGATGTGGATGTTCCGCTTGATCTGCAACAAAAAGAAGCCATAAAACTGCACATTAAGGTGAACCAGAAACACGAGCTGATCCGCAACCTGCTGCTTACCGATAAATATGCTATGAATCCCGACAACCCCAAAGGCCGGTTGTTGCTGGAGCGGGCCAGGTTACTGATTGATTTATATGAGCAGTTGAACGCGGTACATTACGATTATGCTTTGGTACGAAAAACTTTGGCTACCGGCCCGAGTTTAAAACTGATTGCCGGTTTGATTAGGTTACTGGCTAAAGAGCTGGAGCAGTTGGGCAGTCACGCGCGTTCGGCAAAGGCTTATAAAGGAGAGGTAGCCACCAATATCGAATATCAGCAGCAACGCATCCTGTTATTGCAGGAGATGGAACGTTTAAACGAAAGCCAGCGTAAAATTGTGCTGAAGGTGGTTTCGAACATGAACGATATTGTACGGATTATCGAGATGATCAGGGGCAACGAGCGCAGGCCCGAAAAACACTTGCAGGAACTGAGCGGAAAGATTTCTTACCCATTGTTTATTACCGGCGATCGCTTTTCTATTAAAGAGCACCTGACGCTAAAATCGCCCATATTCAGGTTTTCGCTGCGGTTGGCCATTTGTTTCCTGTTTGGTTTCCTGCTCATCTGGCAGTTGGATCCGAGCAAATACAGCTATTGGCTTTTCTTAACACTGGTTATTGTGGCGCGACCTAAATTTTCGATTACCTGGAAAAGGAATTTACAGCGGTTAAAAGGCAGTATGGGCGGGGTGGTAATCGGGCTGATCATTATCTATTTTGTGAAAAGTCCAGCGGTGCTGCTGTCTTTTTCGGTGGTTTTCTTGCTTGGTTTTTATGCCTTTAACCGCTTGAATTATACGGTTAGTGTACTGTGTATTACCCCTGCGGTTATTTTAACACTGGGCAGTTATCAGGGGCATTTCGATCACCTGGTGCACGATCGGATTATCTTCACCGTACTGGGCTGTGTTATTGCCATTTTTGCTACCTATTTGTTCCCGATTTGGGATAGCCAGCAGCTAAGGGCAAAAATTACGGATGCAGCTAAAGCCAGTATCCGTTACCTGGAGGTGGCCATTCAAAACCACGCCGAAAGGGATGAGAATCAATCGCGTATGGCGCGAAAAAATGCCAATTTAAGTTTATCAGGCTTAAGCGAGGCGATTGAATCAGCCAGCCAGGAGCCGATGCGGAAACATATTGATTTTAATGGTTTGTATGGTATCCAGTCGACCATTTACCAGATCAATGCGATTATTACTTCTATATACCTTTCGCTTAACCATAAACCCGAACAGACCGACCCGTTGTTGGTTAGCCAGATTGTAAGCAACCTTAGTCATGAAGATGTGCTGAAAATTGATGTTGTGCCTGAAGTAAATATAATAGAGGTTGATCATGATGACCATTCTACAAGGCAAAAACTGGCGCATATTGCAGCTTTATCATTCGATTTCAAGAGGTTTAATGCTGGTTTTCGGGACTGATAGGGATTTTTAAGCTAAGTTTTTTGGAAATAAAAGGACAGTGGGTCTTGGCGGATTGTAGTCCTGCTTTCCATTACAAGTCCGCTCCCGATGAAAAAATCGGGATTGCGGGCTTTCCATTTCATCCGATGGTTATCGGATCAGGTTTAGTTACAAAGTTCAGTGCTGGTTTTCGGCGATAAATTTAATTGTTTGCCCGTCTGAGCGGAGTCGAAGACCGTATTAAATGTTAATTTTCAAAACGTATTTGTACGTAAAAGATCCTTCGTTGCACTACCATTGACGTTATTTTGTAATTACCTATTAATGAGCAGAATGCGGCATCATGCATTTCCGTATAGCTAGGCCATAGCACCGTATCACCGTTCTACTTAAAACCGGCCTAATAAATTTTTCGGACTGCACTGTTCTAGCCATAACACTGGCTTTGAAAGAAAAATTTTCAGCCGGCATTTTTTGTTACTTTTTGATGCCAAAAAGTAAGAGCCCTTCGGCGGCGGTGAGCCGAGGCAAGAATTGTGCGAAGGAAAAAACGTCAATCATATTGATTTTTATATCATAAATTATCCCTCAGGATGACAGATTATATAGTATGGTTTTCATCTCGACTGTAGTGCAACGGAATGCACGCCTGTGAGGACATGCCTGCCCGAACAGGCGGGGGAGAGATCTTTGGACCTGGTTACTGAAATCTAGTTAAAAAGATTTCTCGACTGCACTGCGTTTCGCTCGAAATGACGATGCTTCGAGATCGTTTGCACTGGTTGTAACCATCTCTACTGTAGTGCAATGTAATGGAGAAATCTTTGAACCTGATTATTGAAATCTAGTTAAAAAGATCCTTCGCTGCGCTCAGGACGACAGATTATATAAATAGTCGTCATTGCGAGGAGGAACGACGAAGCAATCTTTCATGCTAATGATCCTCACTATAAAGATTGCTTCGTCGGCTGAAAAAGCCTTCTCGAAATGACGATGCTTCGAGACAGATTTAACCACCAACTCCGTGTTCTGTGCTTCCATAACAATCAAATCGTAAACCAGCGGTAATAAATTTGTTTGATTTAGCTACCACCAGTTGTATATTGCTATATTGTGCCCGTTTTAAACATTTTTTTATGAAAAAATCATCCGTTGTTCTGCTTTGCCTCTCTTTTTTAGCCATAACTACATTTGCCCAAAAGAAACCGAATTTTTGGGATGATGTGCAGGTAATTAAAAAGTACGATCAAATGTACAAACCACCTGTAAATCCGGTGTTGTTTGTAGGAAGTTCATCTATCCGCAAATGGGACGACTGTACAAGGATTTTTGCCAAATACAATGCCTTAAACCGGGGCATTGGCGGTGCTGTAATTAACGACATTACCTATTATTTAAACGATGTTGTTTTTCCTTACCAACCAAAACAGATTGTACTGTATGTGGGCGAGAACGATTTGCCAAACGAAACGGTTACCCCTGATACTGTTTTAAACCGTACCATTCGTTTAGTTCAGGCCATTAGGGCAAAGTTGCCAACGGTGCCTATTGTTTATATCTCGATAAAACCAAGTCCGAGCAGGGATAAATTTAAAGCAAAGGCAGTAGCTTCGAATGCATTAATTGAAAAGTTTTTAACTGGAGAGCCCAACACGAAGTTTGTTAATGTGTATCGGTTAATGTTAACCAAAGACGGGCAGCTTAGGCCAGAACTTTTTGTGGATGATATGTTGCACATGAACGCTGCGGGTTATGCCATCTGGCGAAAAGCAGTTGAACCGCATTTGTTGAAGTAGATTTTAGTCGGAAGTCCGATGTCAGAGGTCCGAAGGCTGAAGTTGAATAACAACGGGAAATTCCGTCATTTCGACCGGAGTGCACGAAGTGGAGAAATCTACGGTAAGGATATTGAGATCAAAATTTATTTGCAATAGGCGATCAGAATGGATTGGAGTGGCTTAACGATGCAATCGTTAGGCTATTTATGCACGCGTTAGAAACGCGCGCAAGCCCGGAACCGGAATACGTCATTTCGACCGTAGTGCAACGAAGTGGAGAAATCTGTGGTAAGGATATTGAGTTTAAAATTTATTTGTAATAGGCGATCAAGGTGTATTGGAGTAGCGTAACGATACAATCGTTAAGCTATTCTGCACGCGTTAGAAACGCGCGCAAGCCTGGATGTTGTTCGGTACAAATAAACCACGGTCTTCAATAAACTAGCCCCGATAGAACGGAAAGCCCGGAGCGCAGCAAGGACTTGCAGTGAAAGCGGGACCGAACCCAACGCACTAACTACAGGTAGTGCGCTTCAAAATAACTGGAAGACTAAATAGGAAAGACCAAAGCAAAAAGTTAGATTTTTAAAGATGTCTTTATAAATGGTGCGCATTAAACGATACAATCGTTAAACTATTTCTGCACGCGTTGGAAACGCGCGCAAGCCTCTGAAATTGTAAGCGCGGCTAACCAGATTTAAAATTATATATTTATTATTGCGTTTTAACCCTTCACCCAACCAAATGAAGCGACTTTTACTGTCTATATTATTCTTCTTAAATGCTTATTCTACCCATGCCCAGGTGCTGTTAGGGATACCGCAAGTGGTAAACTATAATAACGAGCAATATAATGGCGGCATTCAGAACTGGGATGTAGAGCAGGATAAAAATGGCATCCTTTATTTTGGAAACAACGAGGGGCTGCTAACTTTTAATGGCCGCTATTGGAACCTGTTCAAATTACCCAACTTCACTTCGGTACGTTCGGTGGGGATTGATTCCAAAAACCGCATTTATGTAGGTGGACAAGATGAGTTTGGTTATTTCTACCCCAATGCACAGGGTGTTTTAAAATATACTTCACTGTTAAACCTATTGCCCGAAAATATGCGGAAACTAGCCGATATCTGGGGTGTTTCAGTGGTTCGGGATGAAGTGTTTTTTAGGTCGATACATGCTATTCTACATTATAAAGATGGGGTAATTAAGAGTTATAAAACCAATACCAGCTGGATGTTTATGGGGACTGCAAAAGGCAAAATCTTTTCGCAGTCGTCTGATTCGGGCCTCATGATTTACGATCACGGCATGTGGAAACCATTTTGTAAGGACAGTATTTTAAACCGATCAGGTATAACAGCTGTATTGCCCTATAGTGGCGATACTTTACTGGTTTCGATGTTAAAAAAAGGATTGTTTTTGCTTATTAACCATCAACTAAAACCTTTGACCAGCAGTTTAAACCAGGTTTTTTTAAACGAAAGGATTTATTTTACAACGCAAATCGGTGCAGATTTATACGGAGTAGCCACCACTTCTGGTGGGGTATATATCATGAATAAAAAGGGCAATCTGGTGCAGAAATATAACTATAAAGAGGGCTTACAGAATAACAATGTAAGGGGTATACTGCTGGATAAGGATAAAAATATGTGGCTGGCCCTCGACGATGGGATTGCTTACGTGGCCATTAATAGTGCCGTAAAAAGCATTTCTCCCGATCGGAATAAACAGATTACCAGTTACGCCTTTCGCAAATACGGACAATCAATTTATATTGGTACCTCTAACGGTTTGTACCAGGCCAAAATTAATTCGGCAATGCCCGATTTAAGCTATTCGCCGGCTAATTTCGAAGAGGTAAAGAACAGCAAAGGGCAGGTATGGGGATTAGATGAAATTAATAACCAGCTGTTAATGGCACATGAAGATGGAACCCTGATGGTTAAAGATAATACTGCCACTCCACTGTATAGCTTAATTGGTACCTGGATGTATCAAACCATAGATAATGTTTATCCGAGCAGAGAGGTAATAGCCGGTACTTATGCCGGATTACAGGAACTCACCTATGATGGAAGCCGCTTTATAAATGGTGGTAAAATTGCAGGTATTAACGAAACACTGCGTTTTATAGTTGCCGATAATAATAATCCCGATCAGATCTGGGCTTCGCATCCTTACCATGGTGTATATAAAATAGAACTCCAGCCCGATCATAAAAGTATTTTGCATACCACCTTGTTCTCCGATCGGGATGGCTTACCAACCAAGCTTTACAATTATGTATTTCATATTAAAAACAGGGTAGTTATTGCCACCACAAGCGGAATTTTCGAATACCATGCTGCAAGCAAAAAGTTTATCCGTTTTAAATTGTTCGGCTCAGCCCTTAATGGTGTTCCTATTCAATATCTGAAAGAAGATAATGATGGTAATATCTGGTTTGTAACCAATAAGAAGGTTGGCGTTATCGATTTCCATAGGCCAAACGGGAAAACTCCCTTCAGTATTTTATACCTGCCCGAGCTGAATGGCAAAGTGGTTGGTGGTTTCGAATCGATATATGCACCCGATAGTCAGAATATATTTATCGGGGCCAACAAGGGCGCTTATCATATCAATTACAAAAAATACATTCAGAATATCACCCGGCCTAACGTAGTATTGGGCACCGTGAAATTAATGGGTAATAAAGATAGTGTGGTTTTTGGTGGCTATTTTGTGGATAAAGGAAGCATTGTGGCCAAGCAGGATTTACAAAACATCCCTGAGTACGTAAACAGCTTAAATTCTATCCATTTCGAATATGCCTCTACGCTTTTTGAGCACGATAAAAACATTAAATTCAGCTATCAGCTTGCCGGCTTCGATAGCGAATGGTCTTCCTGGAGTACGAAAAGTGAAAAAGATTATACCAATTTACCGGCTGGAAAATATACGTTTAATGTGAAGGCGAGTACCGGTATCAGTAACGAATCGGAGGTGGTAAGTTATACTTTCGTGGTGCTGCCGGCCTGGTACAATACCATTTGGATGCGGATGGTTTACCTGATTTTAATTGTAATGGCCATAAGGTTGATGATCAGGTGGCAAAAAACGAAACACATTAAAGAGCAGGAACGCATGAGCTACCTGCACCAGCTGGAGCTTGATCGAAATGAAAAAGAAATTGTGCGGCTGCAGAATGAAAAGCTCGAAGCCGATGTAAATTATAAAAACAAAGAGCTTTCTACCATGACCATGCACCTGGTGCAACGCGGTAAGGTGCTGGCTAAAATTAAGGAAGTGATATCTGCGGTAATTAAAAACCACGACCTTAATGAGAGTTCGCCAAGTTTCAGGCACCTGATCAGACTGATTAAGGATGTAGAGAAAAAAGACCAGGAACTGGATCACATGAGCGTACACTTCAATCATGTAAATACCGAATTCTTTACCCGTCTTAAAGATCTTTATCCAGACCTGAGCCAGAATGACCTAAAGTTCTGCGCCTATTTGTCTATGAACCTTTCTTCAAAAGAAATGGCCCAGTTGATGAACGTGACGATTAAAGCGATTGAAGTAGGCCGTTATCGCCTTCGGAAAAAACTTCAGCTGAAGCCGGAAACCAATCTGTATGAGTTTTTGATTGAAATAGCACGACAGAAAATGCCATAAACGGATGTTTTTGTTACAAACGCTGCTCTTTTTGATTGAAATATTCAAGTATCTGTTATACAGATTTTTATGATTTGCTTGTAGGGCTTATGTAGGTCTGTTTTTTCTGTTCTTTATCCACTTTTAAGGCTGTTGTATGGTTGGTGTAGTAGGGTTAAATTCTGCTGTTGCTATACACGTGTATAGATTTGATCCATGAACAGCAACCAGTAAGACTGTATCATGAACTAACCAAATTAATTCACTTAAAAGTAATTTCTATGAGAGGAAGATTTACATTCGTATTCTTCGTTTACTGTATCCTGGCATTACCGTTGGCCTTATTGGCTCAAGACATTCCGGTTACAGGAAAAGTAACAGAACAAAATGGTAGTCCGTTGCCAGGTGTAACCGTTCGGCTGGAAGGCACAACTAAGGCTGCATCTACTGATGCCAATGGTGTTTTCAGCATCCAGGCACCTGTTGGTGGAAAATTAAACATCAGTTTAATTGGTATGACCACACAAACGGTAACAGTTCCGGCAGGAGGCCGAATTAATGTAGCCCTAATGGCCGGTTCAAAAGATCTGACCGAGGTAGTGGTTGTAGGTTACGGTACGCAGAAGAAAAGTGTGGTAACCGGATCTATTTCGAGCGTTAAGGCAAAAGATCTGGAAAGTATGCCCATCAATAGGGTGGAACAGGCCTTACAAGGCAGAACCTCGGGTTTAACCATTGCCAGTGGTAACGGACAACCGGGTACTTCTTCTACCGTAAGGGTGAGGGGATATACTTCTTTCGCTTCAGGAGGTAACAACGATCCGCTTTGGGTTGTAGATGGGGTAATTGTAGATAATGGTGGCATTGGTTATCTTAACCAGGCAGATATCGAATCTATCGAGGTTTTAAAGGATGCGGCCTCGCAGGCTATTTATGGCGCCAGAGCAGCTAACGGGGTAATTATTGTTACAACCAAAAAAGGTAAAGCTGGTTTAATCAGCGTAAATTATAACGGTTTTTACGGTACTTCCGCACCGGCTAAAAAACTCGATTTATTAAATGCAACGCAATATGCTACCATCAGAAACGAATCGGCAGCAAACTCTGGATTATCCCAACCTTATGCAAATCCTGCTGCTTTTGGTGCAGGTACCGATTGGCAGGATCAGGTATTTAATGATGATGCCCGCCGCCAAACGCATGAGTTTAGCGTTAGTGGAGGAAATGATAAATTTACCATTTACAGTTCGATGGGCTACATTAAACAGGATGGTATTGTGGCCAGCCCGATTTCTAAATGGAACAGGGCAAACGTAAGGATCAATTCAACATATAAACCTGCAAAATGGATTACTTTTGGCCAGAACCTGGGTTATAGCCACTCTGTAAACAGCAGTGTAGGTAATACCAATAGCGAATTTGGAGGACCGTTAAGCTCGGCCATTAACCTCGATCCGATTACACCGGTAATAGAAACTGATCCGGCTTTAATTGCCAAATCGCCTTACACCATTGCCAATACGCTCAGAAATCCGGATGGCTTCCCTTATGGTATTTCGCCTATTGTTGGTCAGGAAATGAGTAACCCTTTAGCTTATATACAAACCCGCCTGGGTAATTATAGCTGGGATCATAACATTGTTGGTAACGCTTTTGCGGAGATTGAACCGATTGCCAATCTGAAATTCAGATCAAGTTTAGGTACTAAAGTTGCGTTTTACGGCGGCGATTCCTATACACCGCTTTTTTACCTGAACTCTTCTTCTAAAAATGATAAAAAATCGTTCTACCGCGAAATTAACACGGTATTAAACTATAACTGGGAAAATACTTTAAGTTACGCGCGCAATTTTGGTAAGCATCACGCTTTCATCATTTTGGGGCAGGGCTATTACATGGATAATAACAGCAGGAGTTTAAATACCACGTATCAGAATATTATTGCCAATAGCTTCTACGAAGCAAATTTAAATTATGACCCGGGAACCGCGAATAAACTTGTAGGCGGTGGCGATGGAACATTACATGTGGTAAACTCTTTATTTACCCGCGTTACTTACGATTATGATGAGAAATACCTGTTTACCGGTATTATGAGACGTGACGGTTCTTCGCGCTTCGGTACCAACAACCGCTTCGGATATTTTCCTTCATTCTCATTGGGTTGGGTGCCTTCAAAAGAGGCTTTCTGGAAAGAAAATGATGTCGTGAATTTCTTAAAAATACGCGGAGGTTATGGGGTTACCGGTAACGATGCTTTGGGCGATTTCAGATATGTTTCTTTGGTAAGCAGCGGCCGTAACTATACTTTTGGTACGACTGATCAGAGCGTAATCGGCTGGAGTCCTGCTGCATTATCGAATCCGGATTTGAAGTGGGAAGAAACCCGCCAAACCAATATCGGTTTTGATGCGACCTTATTTACCGATTTCACCCTGTCTGCAGAGTATTTCAAGAAGAAAACTGTAGGAGTATTGCAAACGCCTGATATTCCACTGTATGTGGGTGCAGCCGGTGGGCCAACGCAAAACGTAGGCGATATGCAAAATACCGGTTTTGAGTTTGAACTGGGATACCGAAAAAAAATCGGTGAATTTAACCTGGGTGTGAATGGAAACATATCATTCCTTAAAAACAAAGTGACCAGGTTATTACCAGGTAAAACCTTCATCGAAGATAATGCGCAAAGCTTTCAAACCATGGGTAACTTTACCAGAACTGGCCTGGGCAGATCTTTCAACGAATATTATGGTTATGATATGCTCGGCATTTTCCAAACTCAGGCAGAAATTGACAGCTACGTTGGTCCGGCAGGGACTAAATTACAGCCAAATGCCAAACCGGGTGATATTAAGTTCGCGAATTTAAATGGAGATAATGAAATCAACTCATCAGACAGGACATTTTTAGGCAGCCCAATTCCGAAATATACTTACGGCATAACCATTAACCTGGCTTATAAAAACTGGGATCTGGTTGCTTTTGGTAATGGTGTTGGCGGAAACCAGATTTTTCAGGGTTTACGTCGTTTAGATGTTACCTACGCCAACTGGCAGACCAAGATATTAGATCGTTGGACACCAGCCAACCCATCTACTTCACTGCCGCGTATTGTAGAATCTGATCCAAATGGAAACTATATTAAATTCTCTAAACTGTACCTTGAAAAAGGCGACTATTTCAGGTTAAAAACCTTACAGGTAGGTTATACCCTTCCTCAGAATGTTTCGAAAAAAATTGGTGCACAAAAAGTTAGGGCTTACCTGATGAGCGAGAATTTATGGACCATTACCCAATACACGGGATATGATCCGGAAATCGGTGGAACGGTATTAGGTGTAGACCGTGGTGTTTACCCTCAGGCACGTTCATTTATGATTGGTTTAAACGTTGGATTTTAATAGTTGAATAATGAAAAAGAATATTTTTTATATCGCGGCTATTGTCGCTTCATCGCAATTGTTTGTTTCTTGCAAAAAACAGCTGGATGTAAACCCTAGAGACCGCATTTTGGAAACAGGTTATTATAAAACCCCTGCTGAAGCATTAACATCACTAATCTCGGTGTATGATGTTCTGGGAAATCAGTCTTCAGGATACCTTACCAAAGTGAATATTTTATCCGCGGGTTCTGATGATCATTTTGCCGGAGGTGACTCGCCATCCGATATTGGCGATTTACAAACGATTAATAACTATACCCTGACTTCTACCTCAGGGGCGGCCAGCCACTTATGGGGCAAAGGCTTTACCGGCGTTTACCGGGCAAATGTATTTTTACAAAAAGTAAATGGTGCAGGTTTAGATGAAGCCACTAAAACACGGTATATCGCTGAGGTAAAAACTTTAAGGGCCATCTATTACTTCGATCTGGTGAGGTTATTCAAGAACATTCCGTTATTAACCGATGTGGTTGAGCCAAGTGCCATGTTTGATGTATTACAGGTTCCTGCAGATCAGGTTTATGCTTTGATCGTTAAAGATTTATCAGAAGCTATACCCAACCTGCCTACTACGGTTCCTGTCGCGTCTCAAGGTGGACGGCTTACCCAGGGAGCTGCACACGCCGTTTTGGGTAAAGTATACATGTGGCAACAAAAATGGGCTGAAGCTGCGGCAGAATTTGCTTTGGTAAACGGACCTGCTCCGGGTGCCAGCACCTATGGTTATAAATTATTGCCCAACTTCGCCGATTTATGGAATGTTAAAAATAAGTTCAATTCAGAGTCGGTTCTCGAAATCGTGTACAATACTACCTCTGATATGGGATGGGGTACCGTTGGCAGTCGCGAAGGAAACGTCATGAGTATTTTGGTAGGTCCGCGTAACTATGTGCCCGTAAATGCCGCGCTGGCACCTGATTATATCTCGGGCTGGAGCTTTTTGCCTTTTACCAAAGATTTCTTTGATCAGATTCATTTCGACCCCAGGAATAAAGCAACTGTAGCAAATTTGGACAGCTTGGAAAAAGCGGGTATTGTAACTTATAAGCATGCATATGCTAATACGGGATACTTTATCGAAAAATATGCCGGCCGTAATTCTACAAAAGCGACCACTGGTCAGCTGGAACTTAATTTTGGTCAGGACATGTACGAAATCCGTTTAGCCGATACTTATTTGTTAGAAGCAGAAGCACTGTTAAAAAGTGGTGCGGGTGTTGGTGCCGGAACTAAAGCTTATACGATGTTTAACGCCGTAAGGGCAAGGGTGGGCCTGAATCCATTACCGGTAACCATGGATAATATTATGCGTGAGCGCCGTTTAGAGCTTGCTGCAGAAGGACACCGCTGGTTTGATCTGGTACGCTGGGGCCTGGCTCCAACAGTATTAGCTGGTAAAGGTTTTAAAGCAGGCAGAAACGAGATATTTCCAATTCCGGAAAGGGAACTTGCCAATACCAAAATTGTACAAAGTAAAGAGTGGGGCGGCACTAAATAAGCTCGAATATTATATCCTTAAAGTTTAATTGTTACAGGGAGAAAGCCAAGTCTTTCTTCCTGTTTTTTATCAGATTATTTTTCTTATATGCCAGTTACCAAGTCCATTGGACTCTTAATAGGTTGTGCTTTTACTTTTTCGGTTATGGCGCAAAGCCAGCCACAGGTATGGCTAACCAAAGCCGATCGTACAGCCCTGTTTACCCGTCAGACTGCAGGTTTAAGACTATCTGCAGCCAAAAATAAACAACCTGTAATTGCAATAAACGATAAAAAAACGTTCCAAAGTATAGATGGTTTTGGCTATGCATTAACCGGAGGTAGTGCGCAGCATATTATTAAAATGTCGGCGCCGGCAAGAGCGGCCTTATTGAAAGAGTTGTTCGCTACTGATGGAAACAATATCGGTGTAAGCTACATCAGGTTAAGCATTGGTGCATCTGATTTAAACGAAAAAGTATTTTCTTATAACGACATTCCTGAAGGGCAAACCGATGTGGAGCAGGCTAAATTTGATTTAGGCCCTGATCATGCAGATGTTATTCCGGTAATGAAGGAAATCCTGGCCATTAATCCTAAAATCAAAATAATGGGGTCGCCATGGTCTCCTCCCTTATGGATGAAAACAACATACGATGCCCGCGGAGGGATGCTTAAGCCGGAGTATTATGCTGCTTATGCTAAATATTTTGTGCGTTATGTACAGGAAATGAAAAAGGAGGGGATTTCTATTGATGCCATCACGGTGCAAAACGAACCTTTACATCCGGGCAATAACCCGAGTTTGTTTATGGCAGCACCGGATCAGGCGCTATTTGTAAAGCAGTTTCTAGGCCCCGCTTTTGCAAAAGCCAGCATTAAAACCAAAATTATTGTTTACGATCATAATGCCGATCGGCCCGATTATCCGATCAGTATTTTGGATGATCCGGAAGCTAAAAAATATATCGATGGATCTGCTTTCCATCTTTACGGCGGGAAAATAGAAGCGCTCAGCGATGTGCATGATGCCCATCCTGATAAAAATATTTATTTTTCTGAGCAAATGGTGGTAGAACAGCCTGATGCTACGACTATTGATATCGTAAATCCGGTAGCGCGTTTAATTATTGACGCCACACGTAACTGGGCCAAAAATGTATTGGAGTGGAACCTCGCTGCCGATCCTGAAAATAAACCCTATACTGATAGGGGAGGTTGCTCGATGTGCCAGGGTGCAGTTACCATTAACGGCGACCATTATAGCCGCAACCTGGCCTACTTTTCCATTGCCCATGCCGCTAAGTTCGTAAGGCCGGGCTCCGTAAGGGTTGCATCTAACGAGCCTGAAGGTTTGGCTAATGTTGCATTTAAAACACCCGAAGGTAAACATGTACTTATTGTGGCCAATACGGGCAAAGCAACTGCAGCATTTAATATTAGCCTAAAGGGCAAAAGCTATGCTGCTGTGCTCGATAAGGGTGCAGTAGCTACTTATATCTGGTAATTTTTAATCAATCAACTATGTTTTTTAAAAGATCTATATTATCTGTTTTTCTGTTCAGCAGCATTTCGTTTATCGGTTTTGGTCAGGGTTTTTTAAAAGCATCAGGCACAAAAATTATTGATGGGCAGGGCCAGAACGTATTGTTGCGCGGCATTGGTCTGGGTGGCTGGATGTTGCAGGAAGGCTACATGCTAAAAATTAATAAAGAGTCGCAGCAGTACCGCATCCGCGAAAGGATTACCGACCTGATGGGGCCAAAGCAAACGCAGGAATTTTATGATGCCTGGCTGGCTAACCATACACGTAAAATTGATGTTGATTCGATGAAACGCTGGGGTTTTAACTCTATCCGCTTACCCATGCACTATAATCTTTATACCCTGCCGGTTGATCAGGAGCCTGTGGCTGGTAAAAATACCTGGCTCGAAAAAGGTTTTGCCTTAACCGATAGTTTGCTCAACTGGTGCAAAGCCAATAAAATGTACCTCATTTTGGATTTACATGCTGCACCTGGCGGACAGGGTAACGATTTAAACATTGCCGACCGTGATCCGTCAAAACCCTACCTGTGGGATAGTGAGGCCAACCAGGAGAAAACCATAGCCCTGTGGCGGAAACTGGCCGAACGTTATAAAAATGAGCCCTACATCGGTGCCTATGATATTATAAACGAACCCAATTATGGTTTCAGTAATCCTGAGGAAGATAAAAACGGGACCCAGGAGAAAGTGAATGCCCCTTTAAAAAAACTGATGGTTGCGATTACCAAAGCCATCCGTGAGGTAGATCAGCAGCACCTCATTATTATTGAAGGTAATGGTTGGGGCAATAACTACAACGGTATTTTTCCACTATGGGACAAAAACATGGCCTTGAGCTTTCATAAATATTGGAACGATAACGACCAGGCTTCCATAGCGCACATCATTAAGGCCCGCGATGAGCAAAATGTACCCGTTTGGCTGGGCGAAACAGGCGAAAATTCAAACGTTTGGTTTACCGATGCCATCCATCTGTTAGAAAAAAACAACATTGGCTGGTCGTGGTGGCCTTTAAAGAAAATGGGCGTTAATAACCTGATGGAAATTAAATCGAACCCCAATTACGATGCACTGGTTAAATACCTGAACCATGGCGGTAATAAACCTAAAGATAGCAACGTATATAGTGGCCTGATGGAAGTGGCTATTTATTCGAGGTTAGAAAATACCATTATTCACCGTGATGTAATTGATGCGATGATCCGCCAGCCTTTTAGCAATGAAACTAAGCCTTTTAAAGCCAATTTAGTTCAGGATAAAAGCATTATCTACGCAGTTGATTATGATTTGGGAAAAAACGGATTTGCCTATTTCGATCATGATACGGCCGATTACCACACGGTAACCAATAAGCGGACGGCTGGAAACCGGGGCGGTATTTACCGCAATGATGGTGTAGATATTGCCAAAGATTCTCTTCAGTACGAAAAATATTATGTAAACCACATCGAAAAAGGAGAGTGGTTGCAATACACGGTTAAGGTGGCACAAAAAGGTAACTATACGTTAAAAGTCAATGCAGCGGCAGATCAGGCCAACGGGCGCATTACCGTTTTAATTGATGGTAAAACCGTTGCCAGTGATGTAGTGGTTCTAAATACCCGCAATATGAAAAAGTTTGCCACTTTCGAAATCAAAAATGTGCCTTTAAAGGCTGGGTGGCAAAAAATTAGGGTATTCGCCGCTAATGGGGGATATAATTTTAGTTATATTCAGTTTATAAAATAAAGACAAAAAAATATTTTGAAAGGTATAAAACGGATCCTCGTTATTTTGGGCGTGATGGCGGGAGTAGTCATGATCCTTTCAAGATGCATGAATACGGACGATGATTTACCAAAAGACATTAGGGGTGAAGCTTACACCGGTGCTGCCACTTGTGTGAAATGCCATCAGGAGATTAAGCAGTCTTTTGCGCATGATGCACATGGTTTAAGCTCTAAACCTGTGTACGACCAGAAACTGTTAAAGGTTTTTGCTCCCGATGCTAATGTATTCAACTTTGATGTACACCAAAAAGTGGTTATTGAAAAAAGAGCTGGTGGCATTTTTCAGGTCGCTTATGCAGATGGAAAAGAAGTTCGTGCCGAAAAATTTGATATGATATTTGGTTCGGGCGAAAAGGCTTATACCTATGCCTATTGGAAAGCTAAAAAGCTGTACGAGCTGCCGCTTTCCTATTTCTCCGGGATCCATAACTGGGCCATTAGTCCGGGTTTCTCCAAACAAACCTTTTATTACGACAGGCCCATTGGTAGCCGATGTTTAGAATGCCATGCTTCGTACGTAGATAAAAAAGTAATCCAAACTTCAGGTGTTTCTACTGATGAGGAGTTGGAGCGTGGTACACTGATTTACGGTATAGATTGTGAACGTTGCCACGGACCTGGCCGTAAACATGCCGTTTTTCACCTCGAAAATCCAGCAGAGAAAACCGCAAAATTCATCACCATTTATAAAACGCTAAGCCGTAAACAAAAGATGGATGCCTGCGGGGTATGCCACTCCGGCAATTCTTTGGTTGCCCAAAAATCGGTTTTTGGTTTTACCCCTGGCGATAATTTAGATGATTACTACGCACAGGATTTTGTGGGTTTTGGTGGTGGCGATCCGGATGTACATGGCAACCAGACCAGCATGTTAATGGGCAGCAATTGCTATCGGAAAAGCAAAGACATGACTTGTCAATCGTGCCATAATACCCATGAAAATAGTAAGGGTAATTTAAAAGTTTACTCACAACGTTGTATCAGCTGTCACCAAAGTACAAAGCACAGTGAGGTTACTTTGGCAAAAGGATCGCTTAATGCAAACTGCATCGATTGCCATATGCCTAAAGAAGCTTCTAAATTAATTACCTTTCAGCAGGCAGGTAAAGATGATTTAAGTCCTTACCTGTTGCGTTCACACCGTATTGCTATTCATCCCTAGATTAATCTATAAAATCCCAAAATTTATTAAGAAATCCTCCATTATCCAATAATAGGAGTTTGATTTCGTACATTTGGTTTCTAACATAAAAATTCGATAGTAGCCAATATGTCTATAAAATACTACTTAGCCTTATTTTGCCTCCTTTTTCTATCCACCTCTATTTTTGCTCAAAAGAAATTTACCCTTAGCGGCACGATCCGTGATGCAGGTACCGGCGAAACCTTAATTGGTGCTACGGTAAGGATTTCAGGAGCTTCTAACGCAGCTACTTTAACCAATAATTATGGATATTTCGCTTTAACGCAGCCCGAAGGAACCTACACTGTGGCAGTAAGTTATACAGGTTATACCGCTGTGGTTAAAACCATCAATTTAACAAAAGATACCAAGTTAAATGAAGAATTACGAAGTGCAAACGAGCTGGCCGATGTAACGGTTAGCGCCAATAACCGTAAAAATGAAAATGTTAAAAGTGCACAGATGGGGCTGGAAAGGATTGATATGAAAACGCTTAATTCTATTCCGGTATTACTCGGAGAAAAGGATATATTAAAAACGATCCAGCTCTTGCCAGGTGTAAAATCGGGTGGCGAGGGGAACACAGGTTTCTATGTGCGCGGTGGTGCCGCCGATCAGAACCTTATTATTTTAGATGAGGCTGTGGTGTACAATTCTTCGCATCTTTTAGGCTTTTTCTCCACCTTCAATGCCGATGCGATTAAGGATGTAAGTTTATACAAAGGTGGCATGCCAGCGCAGTATGGCGGCCGTTTATCATCCGTTTTAGATGTTAAAATGGATGATGGAAATAATAAAGAATATAAATTTCAGGGCGGGATCGGTTTAATTGCTTCACGTTTAAAAGCAGAAGGCCCCATTGTGAAAGACCGTGGCTCATTTATGGTGAGTTTCCGTAGGACCTATATCGATCTGTTTTTAAGGGCTTCGCCAGATTCGTCTGTTAATGGCAGTACCCTAAATTTTTATGATATTAATGCCAAGGCAAACTATAAAATCAACGACAAAAACACCATCTATATTTCGGGCTATTTTGGCAAGGATAATATTGGTGTGAAGGATTTGTTTGAAAACAACTGGGGTAACGTAACTACCACTATCCGTTTAAACCACATTCTTAGCGATCGTTTATTCTCCAACACATCGTTCATTTACAACAATTATAATTATACCGTTCGTTTGCTCAACGATGCGACTAATTTTAAGGCCACTTCGCTGGTGCGCGATTTTAATTTTAAAGAAGATTTTCAGTATTTCAGTAACAAGCATATCCTCAGGTTTGGACTAAATGCTACCCAGCACCGCATTTCGCCGATTGATATTGCTAGCGATGCTTCCTCGCAGGTGAATTCGCTTTCGCAAGAGCGCAGGTATGGAATAGAATCTGCTGCTTATATTGCTGATGAATGGAGTATAAATGAACACCTCAACTTTTTATATGGGGTAAGGCTGGCTGCTTTCTCTTTAATGGGGCCTGGTAATTTTAACACCTACAATGCGGCAGGCGAAATTACCTCCACAGAAAATATAGCTAAAGGCAAATTCTATAAAAACTATCTCAATCTGGAGCCTCGTTTTTCGGTGAGTTACCTGCTTAATGAACAAAACTCAATTAAAGCATCCTACAATCGTAATACGCAGAATGTTCACATTTTAACTAATGCTACATCCAGTTCGCCAACCGACCAGTATGTGCTGAGCAGCAATAACATCAAGCCCGAAATTGCCGATCAGGTAGCCTTAGGTTATTTTAAAAACCTCAAGGAGAACACCTATGAATTGTCTGCCGAAATTTATTATAAATGGCTTCAAAACCAGATCGATTACAAGAATGCTGCCCAATTACTTGCCAATTCGAATGTAGAATCGGAGCTGATTTACGGTATAGGCCGTGCTTATGGAATGGAATTGTTTTTTAAAAAGAAATTTGGTAAGCTGAACGGCTGGGTGGGTTATACCCTATCGCGAACGGAACGTAAATTTACCGAACTGAATAACGGCAAATATTTTCCGGCAAGGCAAGACCGCACGCATGATATTTCATTGGTTGGCATTTACAACATGACCTCAAGGTGGACTTTTTCATCGAGCTTTATTTATAGTACAGGTAATGCAGTTACTTTTCCTGCAGGAAAATATACCATCGGCGGACAACCCGCTTATTATTATACCCAGCGTAATGCAGGCCGCATGCCTTACAATATGCGTTTAGATGTAAGTGCAACGTTAGCAGGCAAGAAAAAGGGCAAATACCAATCGAGCTGGAATTTTGGCATTTACAATGTGCTTGGACGTAAAAATCCTTACTCCATAGAATTTATCACCGATCCTGAAAATCCGAACAAAACTGCTGCGCAGCAAACCTCGCTTTTTGGACTTATTCCTTCTGTTACCTGGGATTTCAAATTTTAACACCATGAAAAAACTAACGATATATTTTGCCTTATTTACGCTGTGTCTCGCTTCATGTAAAAAAATTATTTCCATTGATACGGAAAATGCCGATCCACAGGTTGTTATTGAAGGAATTATAAATAACCAGTTGATTGATCAGGAAATTAAAATCAGCAAAACGATAGGTTATACCGAGGAAAATGTTTTTCCAAAAATTTCAGGTGCTACGGTTACCGTAACCGATAGCAAAGGCAATACGTTTATATTCAAAGAAGGAACTAAGCCTGGTACTTATATTAACCGCATGAAAGGGGAGCCTGGTGTTACCTATAACTTAAATGCAATTGTTGAAGGACAAAACTATACGGCCAGTTCTAAAATGCCTAATTTGGTTAAGTTGGATTCGATCGGGATTATTAATAATGTTTTTTTTGGGCGTGAGCGCAAAACAGCGGCCGCTTTCTTAAAAGATCCGGTTAACGAGGTCAATTTTTACCATTTTAACCTATATGTAAATGATGTGCTATCAAGACGCTATTATGCTTATAATGACAGGTTAACCAACGGTAATGATTTACGGATCCAGCTCTTCTTTAAACCCAACAATGACCATGACAGTGATGAGCTGAACACCAATGATAAGATTAAGGTTGAAATGGAATGTATTGACAGTAATATTTTTAATTATTGGTATGCATTGAGTCAACAGTCAGACCGTGGACCTAACCAGGGTACCACACCGGCCAACCCCACATCAAACATTACCAACAATGCCCTGGGTTATTTTAGTGCAAATACTTATCAGGTACTTACCACTACGGTAAAATAAGCATTATTAAAACTCCTGTTCAGATTTTACTGTTAAATGAATATGAAAGTATTTATAAGCGGCAACATTGCTCCGGTTGGTTTAAAGCAACTGGAAGAAAATAATATAACAATTACCCAATGGAAAGAAAACAGGCAGATTACGTCTGAAGAGCTGATTGAAGCCTGTAAGGATCAGGATGCTTTGGTCAGCGTAGGCCCTAATAAATTGAATGCCGGATTTTTAAACGCCTCCAAGCACTTAAAGGTGATTGCGCTGCATTCAGTAGGTTTCGATCAGGTGGATTTGGATACCGCTAAAAAATTAAATATTCCCATTGGTAATACACCTGGCGTTTTAAGTGCGGCAACTGCTGATACGGCTTTTTTACTGATGCTGGCCGTATCTCGAAAAGCATTTTTTTCGCATAAGAAAATCATTCATGGCGAGTGGAAAAACTATGAGCCTTCGCCAGAATTAGGCATTGAAGTAAAAGGCAAAACGCTCGGTATTTTTGGGCTGGGTAAAATTGGTTTAGAAATGGCCAAAAAATGTGCTGCGGCCTACCAAATGAAAGTGATTTACCATAACCGCTCGCATAATGAAGAAGCTGAAAAAGAAATCGACGCAGAATATGTATCCTTCGAAACGCTTTTGGCCCAAAGTGATGTGCTTTCTATCCATACAGCGCTAACCCCCGAAACCAAGGATAAGTTTACAATTGATATTTTTAAACAGATGAAACCCAATTCCATTTTCATCAATACAGCCAGGGGTGGTATTCATAACGAAAAGGATTTAATCACGGCCCTGGAAGAGAAAATAATATGGGGAGCTGGTTTAGATGTAACCAATCCGGAACCGATGGATAAAGATAACCCTTTGTTAGCGATGGAAAACGTTGCCGTTCTACCACACATTGGCTCAGCCACTGAAGAAACGAGAGCAGCCATGGCCAAAATTATTGTGCAGAATGTTGTGGCAGGGTTGAAAGGGGAGCAGTTACCGTTTGAGGTGAAGTGTAGAATGATGTAAGATTTAAGATGTGAGATGTGAGATGTGAGATGGGAAATAAGCCAATTTCATCATCACCTTACATTTTCCATTTAGGCTATTAACCCGAACTAAATAATTATTATTTAATTAAAAATACTTTCTTATAGACGATCTATCCATGACCGATTCGTCATGCTGAACTTGTTTCAGCATCTTTTTAGCAGAAAAAGACCCTGAAATGAATTACCTTCGGTGAGCTCGCCAATGCTCGGTTCAGGGTGACGGCCGCTTGATTAAAAAGCCGATAACTACCTAGAGAGAACATTAATAATCCACTCAGGCTATTAATAATTGTGAGAGTTGAGATGGATGAGGGGAGAAATAAATAATTCCATCATCCATCTCACATCTTCCATTTTACTTAACCAAGTACTTAAACACGGATCTTCCTAAATTACCATTGGCATCTATTCCTTCGATAATTACTTTATACTGTCCTTTACCATCCGCGTTGTAATATTCAAAAGAAGCATTACCTGTTGCATCTGTAACTACTTTAGGGTTCCAGTAAATGGTGGTTCTTAAGTCGTTCCGGTTCATGCTGGCAGGTACATCATATTTAGGTGAATAGAATTGTTTTTCTTTGTTATAACCTTGTGGCGAGAAGGTAAGTTCGTAGTATTTTGGAAGCATATCCATTAACTGCGCTTTTGAAATCCTGGTGCCCTTTGGTGCTTTTTTCTGGTTAAATACAATTACACCGTTTATATTGTTAGCACGGTTTACCAAGCCTAAATCGTCTCTTAAAAATACTTCAACCGACTCGAGCATGTTAACATCTATGGTATTAATCTGGTTTACATCCACATTCATACCGTTAATGAAAATACCCATCGGGATTTTTTTGCCCTGGTTGTAATCGCGGGTTACGTAAAAGTTATTATCAGCAAAAGTGACCCCCGCCAGCATACCCTGTAAACAGTTAATTAATAAACCGCAGCCCTTAAATCGGTCGCCACTCACTTCATGGTCGGCCATCTGGCTAAGCCCGCTCAATGCAGGATAATCCTTATGGCTTACTTTCGGAACCACTGCGCCTTTAATGGTCACATCTTTTAGCGTATGTAGGTAAGCGTATTGTTTTTTACTATTATCCAGGTAACTGGTTAAAGCACTATCAATATTTAAAACCTCTTCGGCGGCACTAAAATTTCTGGTTAGTGTAGGTACCGGCGCACCATTTAAGCTCAAGGTCATGTTTTTATAGTTTGGATTATACTTGGCAGTAATGGTTACTTTCGATGAATCGTTAAATACCAGGTTCGAGAATTTAAAGTTTCCTACCGGGTCTGTAGTGCCTTCCTGGTTAAAACGTTTATCAGGGATGCTTAAAAGCAGGGCTCCTTTTCTAACCGGAATACCATTGTTTTGACGTAAAATACCTGAAATTTCAATACCCTGTTCTGGTAAGAAATCAATTTTTGGCAGTTTATTGGCAATGATGTCGGTATATTTAAAACTCCGATAGCCCTGGGTGAGAAGCAACACATCTAAATCTGCATTTTTCCTGGCGTCGGGTGCATTAAAGTAATAATTGGCTTTTTCAATATAACCTTTAACATCGCTGCTTAATAACAGGCCTGTTAATATCGTGCTGGTGGCGTCTTCGCTTGATGGAACTTTGGTTTCATCTACAACCGCTACAGAAAAACTACCTTCTACAGGAGCACCATCTTTTTTGGCGGCCACATTTATCTTCACCTTTTTCTTAATTCCATACGTAGTTGCCGCACTGGAAAGCGTTACTGCCATGGTATTTTTGTGTTGAACGAAAACCAGTCGTTCACTCAGCGGTTTGCCAAATTCGTTAAACAGCGTAAATTGTGCAATTCCATTTGGGAATTTAGATTTAAGCACCGTAGTATTATATTCTGTATTTGATAATGCTGTTTGCGCGCCATAGCAGATAACGCCCTTACTCTGCGCAACCAGATAAAGCTTTTTTCCTTTGTTCTGTTCAAAAAAGGCATCATTAGCCAGGATTTTTATGGCAATATTATCCGGATTGCTATTGTCTATTTTCACAGCAACACCATTTGCAGCAACTGCAGGTAAATTATAAGTTTGAGTAGTGCCATCAGCATAGGTAACAGCAGCTTTGTAAGTTTTTCCAGCTTCTGCCAATAATTCAAAACTGCCCATCCCTAAATGCTGCGCTGCAAAGGTGGCAACCGTTTTGCCATCATTATCGGTCACGGTACCTTTTGAGTTAATACCTAAACCATCACTTTTAATGGCTTTAAATGCCACTTTATTGTTAATGCCGGCAATTAAACTTCCGCCTTCCGGAAAAAATTGAAAATCTTTGCTTAAGATAGCGTTTTTAAGCGGGAAGCTACTGCTTGCCACATCCTTATCGGTGGTATTAATGCTGGTAATCAGTTCGCCTTTTTGTAGTTGATATTCTGCCTTTTGTGCATTGCTCATCGAAATGGTTAAATAGCCATTGGCATCTGTTGTACCCCTGCCTTTGGCAATAACCGTATAACTGGTAACCACCTGCCAGCTCACATTTTTATTGGCGTAGGGTTTATTGTTGGCATCTTTAAATTGTACACGCGCATCAATTTTTTCCAACTTATCTGTAGAGGTATTTTTGTAAGTGATGTGGGTTTTTACCTCTTTATCAATGGCTTCGCCTACATAGAAGGTTTTGTTGAAATAAGCCGGGTCATCGCTGTTAAGCATCCATAAAGTATAAGCCCTGACATGGTAATTACCTTGTTTATAGTTAATCTGATCTAATGGAAAACTGCCATAAGCAAAACCACCGGTTATGGGTAACTTTATAGTCTGGATCAGCGAATCTTTCTGGTTGATCACATCTACATAGATGATTTTACTGATGCCTGATAAAAAATTCTGGTTTTCGGTAACATAAGCTTTAAACCAAACTGTATCGGCTACGGCGTAATAAGGTTTGTCAAAATGAAGGTAAATCTTTTCAGCAGGGTAATCACTTAATACCTTACTGGTTTTGGCAACGATGCTGTTGATACTAATGGTATCGGTTTGAGCCGAAGAAGAAAAACTTAGGGTGGATAAAAGCGACAGTATTATAAACGATAATCTAAAAATCTTCATGGATTGGATATTAAAGCTCGTAAATATATCCAATTATAAATAGCTGTCCTAAATTGTATGGTGGTTTAACATTTTTTTACAAAAGATTTAAGTTGATTTGTCAGTGGTTCACTGGTCATTGGTTCATCCCTTGCATGCCGTATTCTCCTGATTCGATAGCTATAGATTTGTTTCAGGATCTAATACATGGAGGCTTTTCAGGTGAATTGTTTAAATCGGTTAATAGGTAGTAGTTTTCAAACTAATCGCCACCGTCATTGCGAGAAGGCTTTTTCAGCCGACGAAGCAATCTTTGAGTTAAATTTATGTGTAAAGATTGCTTCACGCCATTCCACTGGCGGCGCTTCAGTTCGCAATGACGGATTTTTCTCATATAATATCTGGTATGAAAAAAATGTAAAACAAAAAAGGCCGCTAAATAAGCGGCCCGTTTTAAATATAATGGTGTTTGCCTGTTATTTAAACTCAATCAAGAACTCTTCTTTTGGTGTACGTACTTTTTTAAGGTTCACTAACCAATCGCCAGCTTCGTCTCTGTATCCTAAAGGTAATAAAGTAACACTTTTTAAGCCTTTTTTGTCTAAGCCTAAAAGTTCGTCTAAAGCAGGTCCGTTAAAACCTTCCATTGGTGTAGCATCTACTTTTAACACAGCAGCTTCTGCAATGGCAATACCGAAAGCAATATAAGCCTGACGGGCCGCATGGTTAAAGTTTTCTTCTGCTGTTCTGTTTAGAAGCATGCCTTTAAGTTGTGTTTTGTAAGCATCTGTAGTATCCAATGGTAAACCACGTTCTGTATTCATTCTGTTGAAAACTTCGTCTATACCTTCTTCCGTATAATTTTCGTTTGCAGCAAAAATTAATAGGTGAGAAGAATCAATTACTTGCGATTGGTTAAAAGCAATCGGTGCAATTTTTTCTTTTAACTCCTGGTTGGTTACCACAATGATTTTAAAAGGCTGTAAACCTGATGATGTTGGTGCTAAATGTGCTGCAGCAATAATTTTATCAACCTTTTCTTGTTCAACAGGCTGACCATTCATTTTCTTAACGGCATAACGCCAGTTCAGGGCATCTATTAAGCTCATATTTTTGAAGATTTTTTTTAAATTTTATAAAGCAAATATGGAAATAAGGAATAGACCTATTGTTGATGTATGGTAAGAAAATATAATTTTGCTATTGGTTGCTGTCTTACCGACCGAAATAGAATTAGGAAATGAACGGGTTGTAGGGCTTGGCGGTTTTCAGCCCCGCTTTCGCTTATAGTTCTCGCTACGCTGCGGGCTATTCCGCTCAATCAGGTTTATGAACAAGGGTTCTGCGACCTGCAACCCTAAAAATGGAATGCTGTTTTGGCCCACCTGGCCCCGGTTGTAGCGTTACCCTGCAGCAACGAGGTACGAGGAAGCGAAGCGTAAAAGCGGAAAACGGGAAGAAACTTATTATTCTGTACAGACCTTGCGCTTCTTATAAAAAAACTATCCTCGGTTTGTGTTCTCACAGAACGAAAAAAGGGAATAATCAAGGCTGGTCTGTAGAGACACAAGCCAGGGAAAGCTTAAGGTACAAACCTTAAATCACTTCTAACCGGGAAATGATCAGATAACTTAGCCTGAATGATTTTGTAATTCAACACCTCAAGTTCTTTGGAAGTAGCAATATAATCGATCTGAAAATTGGGAAATTTGCCGTTATAGGTTTTACCGAAACCGTTGCCTTTTTTAATAAAACTATTATTTAAACCGTCGGTAATTTGAGTAACCACGTAAGATGCCGGCGTATCGTTAAAATCGCCTGCTATAAGGTAAGGTGTTTTACAGGCGGCCATCTCCTTTTTCATAATGTCCACCTGACTGCTGCGTTTGAGAAAGGCATTCTTAAGCATTCTTAAAATACGTTTAGAGGGCTGCAGTTCGGTATTCATTTCTTTAACCTTATCCAAATATTCGTAATCCTGCTTTTCAAAAGAAATAGACTGAAAATGTACGTTATAGATTCTAAGGGTTTTTCCCTTAATATTTAAATCGGCATAAATACTCATGTTATTGGAGAAGCCTTCAACAAAAGGGATTTTACCAGAATTTTCGATCGGATATTTAGAAAATATAGCTAAGCCAACGGCTTCATAATCATTTTTATCGATAGGTACAAAGTAATAATATTTCGTGTTTAGCAACGCTTTTAGGCTATCAACCGTATCAAAGGCACCTTTGTAACGGGTGTAAAATTCCTGAAAGCAGATAATATCCGGATTCTGGTCTTTTACTACCTGAAGCATCTTTTCCTTTACGGATTCGGTATTATCTTCGCCATACAATTTAAAACTGTGTACGTTGTATGTCATCATTCTGATGCTATGATCAACCTTTTCAGCACTGCCTTCATCGCCACCAACGGCAAAGGTTGCTTTTAAGGTTTTAGCACCAATTGCGATTACCAGAATGGTAGCGATTGCAAAAATCCATTTCTTGCTTAAAAACCACCAAACCAAGAAAATTATATTGGCAAATAAGACAAACGGGTAAGCAAGCCCGAAAAAAGCTATAATGGCGTGTTTTCTCGGATCCATATTTCCGGCCAGCACCCCTAAAATTAAAGCAATTGCCAATAGAATCGCAATAGGCAAGAGGAGCTTATCTATGAAACTGTATTTCTTCGCTTTCGTAGCCATTAATCTTTACTTGCCTTAAATAGTTTTTCCTTTTCTACAGTTGTTAATTTATCGTAGCCTGAAGTTGATATTTTATCTAAAATGGCATCTATTTCCTGTTGTGTTACTCCGCCTTTAAATTCAGGTTTTTTAACTGGTTTTTCATTCCGTACTACCTTTAATTTTGGCTTACGCTCAAATATCTTGCTCCAATCCCGTCCGTTCTGCAAACTTTTAATGAAGGTGAAACCTAAAAGTGCACCACCAATATGCGCTAAACTTCCACCGGCATTTACAGAGCCGATAGCAATAAAATCCAGGATAAAATATACAATGGCGATCCATTTAATTTTAACCTCGCCAAAGAAAAGCAGCATAATGCTGTAATTGGGTACCAGCGTGGCTGCCGCGAAAATAATGGCCATTACGGCGGCCGATGCTCCGATAATCGTTACGCCAGCTAATCCATCAGCATAAACAGGGAATATATTTAATACAGCAAGAGCAAATAAACCGCCAAACAAGCCGCCTGCAAGGTATACAAAATGAAACTGCCTGCTTTTCAGGAAATTCATAAATATGTTGCCGAACCAAAATAAGCCGAGTATGTTAAACAAGACGTGGAGAATCCCGTCGTGAAAAAACATATACGTAAACAGGGTATAAAAACGTTCCGGTAATTTCGGAAGACTAGCCGGCAAGCCTACATATTCCCTGATCCATAAATTGGTATCGACAGGAATACGACCTAAAAAAACAACTACGCCAATAATGGCAGTAACTAAAAAAAAGATAACATTAATCCCGATGTAAAAGAACAATGGGTTGCCCGATTGAAAAACCTTGTATTTTAAATCTTTGAAAGTACTATTCATAGAGTGTATAAAATGTATCGTTTTTATCTTTCCATATTTTAACCAGTATAAAGCCAATTAAGGCACCTCCCAGGTGTGCATAATGGGCGATGGAATCGCCTTCAAACTGGGCAACACCCAAAGATAACTCTACTAAAATATAAATGGGTATAATATATTTAGCTTTTACAGGAACCGGGATAAACATAATCAGTAGTTCGGCATTTGGATAAAGCATGCCAAAAGCAACCAACAGACCAAAAATAGCACCCGAAGCGCCAACCATGCCACCAAAGTAGATGCTTCTAAGTGTAACGGCTTGTGCCATTGAAAGCTGTGAAGTATTAAATTCGCCCTGAAATAATGCGGCAAGGTTTATTTTTCCATTATTGGTGGCGCTACCTATAATTTGGTGTACTTCATAAGCCTGTACGGCCCACTGTAGGGCCAATGCTCCCAAACCAGTAATAAAATAAAAAATGATAAACTTTTTGCCGCCCCATCTCGATTCAAGGATGCTTCCAAAGGAGTACAACGCAAACATATTAAAGAAAATATGCGCGATGCCACCATGCATAAACATGTAGCTAATGGGTTGCCATATCTCAAATTTAGGCGAATCAAAATAATAAACAGCTAAAATATCATCCAGATGGAGGCTAGTTAATAAATAAGTGGCTACGAAAAATAAGACGTTAATAATCAGTAGATTTTTTACTACTGGTGGAATATATATGTTGTTCATTTAATTTAAAATGGGTTAACTGGTTAATTTTTAAATCGGTTAACTGTTTTTCATGTAATAGCCTCCTTTAAGGGAGGCAGATTTATTGCCAGATTTTTATATTTTAAGGATCCCCAGGCTTTAAGCCTTCTTGTTCTGTCTGCTCCATATCTTCTGACCTCTACTTCCCAACTTCGGTCTGTTTTTACCATATATGACATTTAAGGGCATCAAAGCTTTAGTGCTTTCGATCTACTGCTTAGTCTGTCTGCTCCATATCTTTGGACTTCCGACCCTCGACTTCCCGACTCCAAACCCCCAACTCCAAACTCAAAAACCACTATCCCTTCTCAAACTTCTTATCCAGCTCTGCCAGTGTAATGGTTTGGATAATCGGTTTGCCACTCACGCTAAAGTTAGGCGTTTTACAGGCAAAAAGCTCATCAATCAGTGTATTCATTTCTTCCTGACCAAGACTTGTCCCCGCTTTTATGGCACTGTTTTTTGCCAGGCTTCTTGCCAGGCTATCGCGTTTACTAAGTTTTAGCTCCTGCTGTGAGTTTTTAAAGCCCTCAATCAATTGCTCAAATAATTGCGTTTCGTTAATATTGCTGCTGCCCAGATCAACCGGAACACCTTCTACTACCAACGTATTTTTCCCGAATTCCCGTACATCAAAGCCCAGGCTTTTTATATCATCCAGTAAACTTTTGGCCAGTTCGAAATCATTCGCATTTAGCGTAATGGTTTGCGGAAATAAACTCTGCTGCGACGCGCCTTTGCGGTCATCCAGATGTACGAGAAAACGCTCGTAAAGGATCCGCTCGTGTGCCATTTGTTGGTCGATCACCATCAACCCCGACTTGATCTGCGAAACAATATAGCGGTTATGCAATTGCATATATTGTTTCTGCTTCGTTTCCAAAACAGTTTCATCCTCATAAATAGAGGTTTGCTCTACAACAGGCTGTTCGGTTATATCGTAAAGCGAACCCCAGTTTTTGGCGCTCGGTTTTGCATCGTAATTTCTTGGCGAAGAGGCATAACCGGAGGTAGAACTGCTGTCATTCGCAAAAGGATTGAAATCAGGATTGAAATTAATACTCGGTGGCACAATATCTTCAACTGCCTTATGCGTAATCATATTGCTGAAACCTGTTTCCTGATCAAAATCCAGCGTCGGGGCAATATTATACCGGCCAATAGAACGTTTTACAGCCGATCTCATGATGGCGTAAATCGACTTTTCATCCAGATATTTAATCTCTGTTTTGGTAGGATGTACGTTTACATCGATTTTTGAAGGGTCGATCTCGATAAACAATACATATAACGGGTAACTATCATCAGGCAGTAACTCTTCAAAAGCAGAGCTTACTGCATGGTTTAAGTAAGGATCTTTAATAAAGCGGTTATTTACAAAAAAGAACTGTTCACCCCTGGTTTTTTTTGCAAAAGCAGGCTTGCCGATGTATCCTTTTAAGTTAATAATCGTGGTTTCTTCCTCAACAGGGACCAAACGTTCGTTATAGTTGTTGCCAAAAAGATGGACGATGCGCTGTTTTAAGTTGCCCTTTGGAAGGTTGAAAATTTCAACCCCATCATGGTGCAGGCTAAAAAAAACACCTGGATGTGCCAATGCTACGCGTTGAAATTCATCTATGATGTGACGCATTTCTACCGGGTTGCTTTTCAGGAAGTTCCTTCTGGCTGGCGTATTAAAAAACAGGTTTTTAATGGAAATCTGCGTTCCGGGAGACGTAGCTACCGGTTCCTGATTGGTTACCTGAGCGCCTTCGATAGAAATGCAGGTGCCTATTTCATCTTCGTGCCTGCGGGTTTTCATTTCTACCTGTGCAATGGCTGCAATAGAAGCCATGGCCTCACCACGAAAACCCATGGTGCGGATGGCGAATAAATCTTCTGCTTTTTTTACCTTCGATGTAGCGTGGCGTTCGAAACACATCCTGGCATCGGTAACGCTCATTCCACAGCCATTATCAATAATCTGAATCAATGCCTTGCCTGCATCTTTTATTACCAGTTGAATCTTATCTGCACCAGCATCTATCGAATTTTCGAGCAATTCTTTTACCGCAGAAGCAGGTCGTTGAACCACTTCTCCGGCAGCAATCTGATTGGCAACAGCATCAGGCAATAAGTGAATAATATCAGTCATGTATTAAGGCAAAGTGAATTTGCTAAATTATGCAAAATAAGCTTAAAGAACCTGATTTGTTTAAAACTCAACATATAAATGACTGTGGGTAAATAGGATTAATTGCTTCTATCGGGTTATTATAACAGTTGTCATCATGGGCGAAGTCGAAGGATTTGGCGCAAGAATTAATTACTGCCTGTCATACTGACCGCAGTAAAAATCTTTAAGAAACAATTTGTTATTCCTGTTTTGTTTTTTTGAAAAGCAGGGTTCTGCACCAATCGGTTCCGGTAGTCCCGCTGTACATTATATCCGATAGAAAAAATCGGGATGCCGTTCCCATCAGGTTTATTTTACATGGGCCTGCCGTTCTGAACTGGTGAAGAATTTTTGCTGGTTTACCGATGTTTAATCAACTCAAGCTATATTTCCGTGCCTTCAGTGTTTCCGTGGCAAAAATTATGGTATAGTTATAAGGTCATAGCGGGACGCTAAGACCAGGGTTGAGTTTTTTTAAAAAGCACGGTTCTGCATCAATCGGTTCCGGTAGCCCTGCTGTACACTATACTTTTTGGCTGCCCTTCGACTCCGCTCAGGGTGACAGCCAGAAAAGGTGCCGTTTCCATCAGGTTTATTTTACATGGGACTGCCGTTCTGAACTGGTGAAGAATTTTTGCTGGTTTACGGGTGTTTAACCAACTCAAGCTATATTTCCGTGCTTTTTGTGTTTCCGTGGCAAAAAAAATGTGGTATAGTTATAAGGTCTTAGCGAGACGCTAAGACCAGGATTGATGCACGATTGAGTCACCGTTTCTGTAAAACCGAATTTACAAATCCAAATGCTTTCATTTTTCTATCTTTAGCGGAATGAAATCCATCTTATACAGTCTTTTTCTGGCATTGTTGTTTACTTCCTGCTTCAAAAAGGAAGCGGTTGATGTAATTGTTTACAATGCAAGGGTTTATACCGTTAACAGTAAGTTTGATACGGTTGAAGCGTTTGCAGTAAAAAATGGAAAAATCCTGGCACTGGGTAGAAGTGATGAGATAAAAGATCAATATGTAGCAAAAGAAGAAATCAATGCGAAAGGCAAAGCCATTTATCCCGGTTTTATAGATGCACATGCCCATTTTTATGGCTATGGACAAAGTTTGCAAACCGCTGATCTGCGGGAAACCAAATCCTGGGGTGAAGTGCTTATCCGTTTAACTGATTTTGCCAGAACGCATCCCGATGGCTGGTTAATCGGCAATGGCTGGGACCAAAACGATTGGGACAATAAAGCCTTTCCTACAAATGAAAAGTTGACCGCTCTTTTTCCAGATCGACCGGTATTTTTAAACCGGATTGATGGACACGCCGCCATTGCAAACCAAAAAGCCCTCGATGAAGCTGGGATTAAAGGTGAGCAAAAATTGGTAGGCGGCGATATGCTTATCCAAAACGGAAAACTCACTGGCGTGTTGATTGATAATGCGGTAGCGTTAGTAGAGCGTAAAATCCCATCGCCAGATGCTAAACTGGCCGAAGAGATATTTATGGATGCGCAGCAGAACTGTTTCGCTGCTGGTTTAACCACCATTGATGATTGTGGATTAAGTTATCTGACGGTTGAGTTTATCGAAAAACTGCAACAATCGAAAAAACTGAAAATGAGGCTATACATCATGCTTTCAGATGAGCCTGATAATTATACCTATCTTTTTAACCGTGGCCCGATCAAAACCGATCGGTTAAATGTTCGTGCTTTTAAGGTGTATGCTGATGGCGCTTTAGGTTCGCGTGGAGCCTGTTTGCTGCATCCTTACAGCGATATGCCAGATAAAACCGGTTTTTTGTTAAGCGATCAGAAACATTTTGAAGAAGTGGCCGCAAAAATAGCTGCCAATCATTTCCAGATGTGTACCCATGCCATTGGAGATTCGGCCAATCGCGTAATCCTCAATATTTACAATAAAATTTTAAAGGGTAAAAACGATCAGCGCTGGCGGATTGAACATGCTCAGGTAGTTAATGCTAAAGATTTTGACCTGTTCGGAAACGCCAGTGTTATTCCTTCCGTGCAACCTACGCATGCCACTTCCGATATGTATTGGGCTAAACAGCGTTTAGGTGGCGAAAGGTTAAAAAATGCATATGCCTACAAACAATTGCTAAAACAAAACGGTTGGATTCCATTAGGTACAGATTTTCCTGTAGAAAACATTAATCCATTATTAACGTTTTATGCAGCAACGGTGAGAGCAGATGCAAAAGGTTTTCCGAAGGGAGGTTTCCAGGTAGAAAATGCCCTGACACCTGAAGAGGCCCTACGCGGAATGACGATATGGGCAGCAAAAGCCAATTTTGAAGAACATGAAAAAGGTAGCCTTGAGAAAGGCAAATTAGCCGATTTTGTTATGCTCGATCACGATATTTTGAAATCAACGCCACAAAATATATTAAAAACCAAAATTTTAAAAACCTATCTGAACGGAGAAAAAGTATATGAAGCGAAATAGATTGTGTATTATGGCTGTAGCATTTTGTTGCAATATTTTATGTTTAATGGCCTGCGCACAGGATCATACAGCAAATGAAAAAAAATTGGCTATCGCGAATGCAATTGCTAACACAACGGTTTTGTTAAACAATCAGGATGGAATTATTCCTTTAAAATCATTAGCAAAAAAAAATATCGCTTCGGTTAGCCTTGGCTTTGCCTATAGCAACGTTTTTGATAGTCTGGCTAATAAATATGATAAGGTCACCTCGTTTTCTACTAATTCTTATAAAGATAGCCTGAATTTGAATGATCTGGAAGATGACCTTAAATATTTCAATACCATTTTAGTTGCGATTGACGATCAGCAGGTAACTAAGGCCCGATACATTAACTTCATTAACAGTATTAGTAAAAATAAACAGGTAATTGTTTCATTTTTTGGCAATGGACCCGGTTTAAAATCATTCGACCTGTTAAGATCGCCGATTATATGGACCAGTCAAAACAATGCTGATGCTGCGGCTATTGTACCGCAGTATATTTTTGGAGGTATGGCTGCTTCAAATAAGTTAACCACTGCTTATTCTGCCCTTTATACGATGGGGTCTGGTTTTACGACAACAGCTACGCGATTAAAATATACCGTTCCGGAAGATGCTGGTTTAAATGCTAACAACTTAAAAGAAATTGATGCTATTGCTGCCGAAGCTATCGCACAAAAAGCTACTCCAGGATTAGTGGTTTTGGTGGCGAAGGATGGTAAAGTAATTTTTAATAAGGCTTATGGTAATCATACCTATGATAGCAATGTGCCAGATAAGGTAACCGATATTTTTGATCTTGCATCTGTAACGAAAATAACGGCAACTACACCAGCGGTAATGCGCTTGTTTGAAGAAGGAAAACTGAAACTGGATACCAATATCGGGGCGTACATTCCTAAAGCACGCACTACGCCTATGAATAATATTCAGGTACGCGAAGTGATGTTGCACCAGGCAGGTTTTATCCCTTACATTCCTTTTCATGATTACGTTAAAACCGGCGATTATAGCAGAGATTCATCCGCAGCCTATCCAACCAAAGTAGCCGATAATTATTATATCAAAAAAGGCTTTTTTAAAGATTTTATGTGGCCTAAGATGCTTAATTCGCCCATCAAAACGCGGGGTAAATATGTGTACAGCGATATCAGCATGTATGTAATGAAAGATATTGTAGAGCATATTAGCGAGGAGCCTTTAAATCAATATACTTACGAAAACTTTTATAAGCCACTAGGGATGCAAACGGCAGGTTTTCTGCCGCGCAACCGTTTTAAACCAGAGCAGATCATTCCAACCGAAGATGATAAGTATTTTAGAAAAACCTTACTTGTAGGTTATGTGCACGATCAGGGCGCGGCCTTAGCAGGTGGAGTTTCAGGTCATGCCGGTTTATTTGCCAGTGCTAACGATCTGGCCATTATTTACCAGATGTTATTAAACCGTGGTACCTATGGAGGAGAAACTTATTTCAAAAATACAACGGTAGATCTTTTTACCTCCAAACAATCAAATGTGAGCCGCAGGGGTTTAGGTTTCGATCGTTGGGACCCGGATAGCACCAAACATTATCCTTCTGATCTGGCCTCACCACAAACTTATGGCCATACCGGATACACCGGAACCTGCGTTTGGGTAGATCCGTCACGGGGTTTGGTTTATGTGTTTTTATCTAACCGTGTAAATCCAACTGTTACCGATAAACTTTCCAATTTAAAAATCAGGGGTAGAATTCAGGATGTAATCAATAAAGCCATTGATGAATCGAAAAAATAAAGCCTACTTGCCAATACTCAGAGTTGTCAACTTTAATAATCAGTTTGCTGTAAAGTTGACAACTCTTTGAACTTAAATAATATGCTGGTCGGCCATCATCGTTTAAATGCTTGGATATCCTTATGTTCCTGCATACGTTAATATAAACCAAAAAAGCATCGGTTTTAGCCGATGCTTTTGTCTTACTTATAACATTCAACAGAGACTCTAAACTTACAACTCCAAACTCCCAACTATTTCTTCAGTCCAATTTCCCTCAAACGTTCATCCAGGTATTCGCCGGCTGTCATATCGCTATAGGCTTTAGGGTGTTCCGCATCAATGGTTGATGGTAAACTGGTTAAGTCCATATCGCTGCGCGGGTGTAAAAAGAATGGAACAGAGTAACGGGAAGTTTTCATTAGCTCACGTGGCGGGTTTACTACCCTGTGCGTTGTCGATTTTAGTTTATTATTGGTTAAGCGCTGCAACATATCGCCCACATTTACCACAATATCGGTATGATGTGCTTTAATTGGCAACCATTCGTTACTTCTTGTTAACACCTCAAGACCATCGGCACTAGCACCAATTAACAAGGTGATCAGGTTGATGTCTTCATGTGCGCCTGCACGTACCGCATCATCCGGAATGGTTTCAGGGTTTTCGATCGGGAAGTAATGGATACCTCTCAAAATAGAATTTCCATTATGGACATGTTTATCGAAATAATTGATCGGCAACTCTAAATAAGTGGCAATGGCACGCAGTAAATGTGTTCCGTTTTCTTCCAGTTTTTTATAGATTTCTCCCGTTACCTTATTAAAGTCAGGTAATTCCTCTAAAATTTCATTATCAGGATATTCATTTTTAACCGGATCGCCATCGGTTACTTCTTGTCCAATCTGCCAGAATTCTTTTAAATCAGGTGTCTTTGCACCCTTAGCCGTCTCTTTACCCGCGCTGGTATAGCCGCGCTGACCTGCCAATTCTGGTTTTTCATATTTCCTTTTGATTTCAACGGGCAACGAAAATGCCGCTTTGATGTTTTCGTAAAGTTTATCAATCAATTCCTGACTTAAACCATGGTTGGTAATGGTAACGAAACCAGAATCGTTAAAAGCCCTGCCCAATTCATCAGAAAACCTTTTACGATCTTCTTCAGAACCGTTGATGTAGGAACCTAAATCTAAACAGGGAATATACGGTGTAGACATAATCTTATATTTATAATGTTATACGAATTTAAAAAAGAATTGTTAATAAGTGTGTTTGATTAATAAAATAGCGCCTTAAATATTTGTTATTTAATGTATTAAGTTGTTAACATTAACAGCAGAATCAACAATTTGTTGCGATTGTCATACAAAATCCATTATTGATTTAATACAAACTACACCCTTTTATTTTGCGTATTATTAGATATAAATAAAAACACACATGAGAAAAATATTTTTGATCCTACTTGCCATACTGTCGTTAAACCAGGCAAATGCACAAGGAAAAAAAACGGAAAAGGCGACTTTTGGTATGGGCTGTTTTTGGTGTACCGAAGCGATATTTCAAAGATTAAAAGGTGTAATCTCTGTAAAATCAGGTTATGAAGGCGGTACGTTGAGCAACCCAACTTACGAAGAGGTTTGTACAGGGGCTACCGGGCATGCCGAGGTTTTGGAGATTACCTATAACCCAATGGTGATTTCTTACGATGAGCTATTGGAAGTTTTTTGGAAAAGCCACGATCCAACTACACTAAATCGCCAGGGCGCAGATAGCGGTACACAATACCGTTCGGTAATTTTTTATCATTCAGCAGAGCAAAAAGCATTGGCAGAAAAGTACAAGGCCGAATTAAACAAAACCAATGCTTATGGCAAGAAAGTAGTGACGGCAATAGAGGCCGCAAAGCCTTTTTATGTCGCTGAAAATTATCACCAGAATTATTTTAACAAAAACGGGAGTGAGCCGTATTGCAGGTTGGTCATCCTTCCAAAAATACAAAAACTGGAAAAAGTATTTAAAGCGAAGCTTAAAAACTAATTCGGAAAATACAGTTTCGCTCAATATTGAATTTATGTCACGTTGAGCCTGTCGAAACGATTACCCTATTTAGGTAGTTAATGCGACAGGCTCATCATGAAATACCATTTAACCTTTTTCCTTATGGTAAAAAGAATTGTACTTAATATTGATACGCCGGAAATTTTAGCTGCGGCCAGTTTCTATAAAAACATTTTGGGACTTGATCTAATCATGGACCATGGCTGGATTGCAACTTACGGTGCGATAGGTGAAAAGATGGATGTACAGATCAGTTTCGCTTCTGAAGGCGGATCAGGTACACCAACACCAGATTTATCTGTTGAGGTAGACAATGTTGATGATGTATTTGAAAAGGTGAAAGCTGCCGGGCTTCCTGTAGAATACGGACCGGTTAACGAACCATGGGGTGTAAGGAGGTTTTACACCAGAGATCCATTTGGTAAGTTGGTTAATATTCTAAGCCATGTTACCGTTTAATTATCAATGCGATTAGCAGTTTTAGTAGCCAGCTTTTTGTAAACTTCAACTTGCATTTTTTGTTTTTAATTGATCAAACTGTTTTTTGGATTAAAATTTGATTATTAATTGTTAAAAAAATAGAAATATTTCTAATTTTTGAGCAATTTTTTAAGATTTAATCTCTCCAAAATTCGTGGTATGTTTAAAATCATTCTAAATTTGTAACTCCTTTAAGCTAAGATGACAAAAAAGAAAAAGACAGTTGGCAAAACTGACGCTGATGTAATTTTGATAGGGGCTGGCATCATGAGTGCAACCCTTGGTGTTTTATTAAAACAATTAGAGCCGAATTTAAGCATAGAAATTTACGAACGTTTAGATATTGCGGCAGCAGAAAGTTCTGATGCATGGAATAATGCTGGTACAGGACATTCGGCTTTTTGCGAATTAAACTACACCCCCGAAAAGAAAGATGGTTCTATCGAAATAAAAAAAGCGGTTCAAATTGCAGAGCATTTTGAGGTTTCCAAGCAATTTTGGTCATATCTGGTGAGCAAGGGACTGGTATCTGATCCCTGCAATTTTATCCGCAATATTCCACACATGAGTTTTGTTTGGGGTAAAAAGAATGTCGAATATCTTAAAAAGCGCTATGATGCCTTAACTCAATGCGATCTGTTTAGCGACATGCAATATACAGAAGATGCTGAGCTTGTAAAAAGCTGGGCACCATTGATTATGGATGGTCGTAAAAAAGGTGAGAAAATTGCGGCTACCAAAATGGATCTTGGTACTGATGTCAACTTCGGTACGTTAACCCGCGATATGTTTAACCACTTAAAGGAAGAAAGTAACGTTAACCTGTATTTCAATCACGAAATCCGCGACTTAAAGAAGAATAAGGATGGGAACTGGATTGTAAAGGTTAAAGATCTGGAAAGTGGCGACAAACGCAAAAGAGTAGCCAAATTTGTATTTATCGGTGCCGGTGGCGGATCATTGCCATTGTTGGAAAAATCTGATATCCCGGAAGGAAAAGGATTTGGCGGTTTCCCGGTTAGCGGACAATGGTTAAAATGCACCAACGAAGAAATTATCAAAAAGCACCATGCCAAAGTTTACGGTAAGGCTGCGGTTGGCGCTCCACCCATGTCGGTACCGCACCTGGATACGCGAATGATTAATGGCAAGCAGGCATTGTTGTTTGGGCCATATGCAGGTTTCTCGACTAAATTTCTCAAAAACGGATCGTTTTTAGACTTACCAAAATCAATAAAATTTAACAATATCCGACCAATGATTTCGGCCGGTTTACATAACCTCGATTTAACAAAATATTTAATCGAACAGGTTAGGCAGTCGCCAGAAGATAGATTGGAAGCATTAAAAGAATATCTACCAACGGCTGAGCTAAAAGATTGGGAATTGGAATATGCTGGTCAGCGCGTTCAGGTGATTAAAAAGGATGAGAAAAAAGGTGGGATTTTAGAGTTTGGTACAGAGGTGGTTAGTGCTGCCGATGGTTCTATCGCGGCCTTGTTGGGCGCATCTCCCGGAGCATCAACAGCGGTTTCTATTATGCTCGACTTGTTAAATCGTTGTTTTGCCGATGATTTGGCCACTGATGAATGGCAGGCAAAAATCAAAGAGATGATTCCTACTTATGGAAAACCACTTGCTCAGGATCCGGAATTGTGCAGAGAAACCAGAACAAGAACATCAAGGGTGTTGAAAATAGAAAACACGGTAGTAGCTTAAGCTATAATAAATCAAATATTATTTAGGTCTCGGTATAAAAATCGGGACCTTTTTTTGAAAGTACCCTGGTCTGCGAGCACATATCTGTTCGTAGAGTTAAGCGTAGCGTCTCTACGGATTTACAAACGGAATTGAGTTTACAAACTCAATAATAGGCGCAGCTGAGATTCTCTTTTCGTTATTCATCCATATCGTTTCAGAATACTCCGGAGATCTGGGAGAGTTAGGTGCGTCCCCTAAGGGCGTGTTATGGGTAACCTAAAAAGGAAGTAGCTTTTTCGTTCCGTAGGAACGTTTGGTGAAAGGATAATAAGTCTTCGATAACCTGTCAGACGCTGAACGTTGCTTTTTTAAAAAACAACCGCAAAAAAAGGTATCCAATTGCTTGAATACCCTTTGTCTGAATTTTTCTATCGTTATGCCGCGATCACTTCTGCAACTTCATCAGCAGAAATATCGCTATGCGATGCTTCTAATACACAATCACCATTTTTAATCAATAAAATCTGAGGTGATTGATGTGCTACCTGAAATACTTCTGCAATCTGGTTAGAAATATCACGATAGCTGATTAAATCTAAAAAATAAAGTTTTGTTTCCGACGGAATAACATCCCAGTCAAATTCGAAATTCTTTTTAGCCATTAAACTAATTGAACAACGTGTGCTGTGTTTAAAAATAAGACTAAAACCGCTTGCATTCTTGATCTCGTCAAGCTGCTCCATTGAAGTTAAGTTAACCCAAGTCATGATATTTATGATATGATTTACAGAATAACAATTGCAGCTTAATAAAGTTCTGCAAATGACCTGAATATGAAGATTAGAAATAGTTGGGTTAGTTTCTTCTGCGTCTTCCTTCAGGATAAGATCCATAGGCCGGGCAAAGTTTAGAAGAACAAGATTCTAAAATGGTAATGGTGCAGAACACCGCCAATAATAAGATGGCTACTTTTTTCATCTGTTTAATTTTGTTTCAATGGTAATGAAGCGCTCACGAACTGGTCCGGATGGCATCATCTGATCTGATAAATTTTAAACGCCTAAGTTACAAATAATTATTAAAAGACAAGTTTAAATTTGTGCAGAAAAATCAGCCATTTTAATAGCGGTAATTGCCGCTTCATCGCCTTTGTTACCATGTTTGCCGCCTGCACGGTCTTGAGCCTGCTCCAGGTTGTTCGTCGTTAAAACGCCAAAAATAACCGGTTTACTATATTTAATGCCAACGTTGGTTATTCCTTGTGCTACAGCATCGCAAATAAAATCGAAATGTTTCGTGTCTCCCTGGATGACGCAACCCAGGCAGATTACGGCATCTATATCGCTTCTTTTGCTCAATAAAATTTCTGCGCCGCCCGTTAATTCAAAACTGCCCGGTACGGGTAAAGAAATTATATTTTCTTCAGCAACGCCATTTGCCAGCAGGGTTTTCAATGCGCCGTTGTATAATGCACCCGTAATTTCGGCATTCCACTCGGCTACAATAATTCCGAATTTATAATTTTCACCACTAGGAACCGTAGTGTGAGAGAAATCAGATAGATTTTTTAATTGTGTTGACATCAAGCAAAGATAATGTTATGCATTGAATGTTAAAAACCTTAATGTTTGTGGCTTGTAACATTTGGTTCATCAACACTTAGATTCGTATAAAAATCAGATAAAATCTAAATTGCTTATGGAATTTAGGCTTTCATTCCATCAATATTGAAAACGCAATCCATACTTATGAAAATATTATTACGTATCTCCACATTATTTCTTTTTATCCTTTTGTTTTCCTTTAATGTTTCTGCACAGCATAAATTTACGCTGATCGATTTTTACAGGGTAGATTCCATTGCAACCCAGGCGAAACCTAAAGATGCGCTTGCATTGATTGACAAGATGTATAAGCAGGCCAGCCAAACGGACAATATGCCTTTGCTTATTAAATCAGTTATTTATCGGATGATGTTTCAAAGTTACCTGGAAGAAAACGCCTTTGATAAAATTTTGATGGATTTGCGTAAAGATATTGGCAATGCCAAACAGCCTGCTAAAAGCATTTTACAATCACTTTTAGCAGAAACCTATTGGAACTATCTTAAACAAAACCGTTGGCAGATTAATGAGCGTACGCTGGTACAGGGTGATATTGGAGATGATATTAAAACCTGGGACATCAAAAAACTGAATGATGAAACCGTAAAATATTACCTTTTATCTTTAAAAGACAGCCAGATTTTACAACAGACAAAAGTAGATACTTTAGATGCCGTTTTGGCTGGCGACAAAACATACAGAAGCTTCAGGCCTACAGTATATGATTTGCTGGCCCACCGTGCCATTGATGTTTTCAGCAACACTCAAATAGGCCTCACCCAACATGATGATGAACCAATTGACATGAGTAATGTTGATTGGCTGGGAAGCAGACAGGTATTCTTAACTACTGAAATACCTATCGATAGTACCTCTTTTAAAACGCAGGCTTTGCAGCTGTTTAAAAATCTGATCGCATTTCATCAGAAAAGTAATAATTTTTCAGCACTGGCAGATGTGGATTTAAAACGGTTAAAATTTGTATACCAGCATTTTGTTGGCGACGGCCAGGAATTATATAATAATGCCTTAAGCCGGTTGGCTGAGCAAAGTATTAAAAGCGAGGTTTTTGCTGATATTTTGTTTGAGCAGGCCGTTTTACATAAAAATGCACAGTTACCTATTGATACCAATAAGCAGAACCTGATTACGGCGGTTGCTTTGGCCGAAAAAGCGGTAAATATCTTTCCAAAGAGCATTGGGGCTGAGAACGCCAGAAATTTAATTGAAGATATTAAAAGCAGTAGTTTATCGGTTCAGGTAAAAGAATTTATACAGCCCGATCGGCCAAGCCAATTATATTTATCATATAAAAACACTGATAGTGTACAACTGAGGCTATACCATTCGCCCGAATTTAAAAATGAATATGAACAGTTTAACAATAAAGCCGGTTTCTTAGCTTTTTTGAAAAATAATAAAGCTTTGAGGCATTGGATAATAGCTGTTCCCAGGACCAACGATTATCAAACCCACAGTTTAGTAGATAAAATGGAGGGATTGCCTTTTGGCAGTTATACTTTAATTGCACAAACCATTAACCGCAACCAGAACGATACCGTTTATAGCAACATCAATTTCAAGGTTACGGCTATGGCAGTGATTAATAGGCGTAATATCGAAAAACACGAATTTTTTGTCAGTCAGCTGAACAATGGTACACCGTTAAAAAATGTAAAGATTCAGCAACGGAGATATGATTATAATACCCGGAAGTTTATTGATGGCGCCTTAATTACAACCAATGATAAAGGTTATGCCAGTACATATGAAACCGACAGAAATATGGCTTACGCGGTAGTTACGCTAGGAAAAGATGAATTGAAATTATACATCAACAACCATAACGGCTACCGGGATGATGAAGATGATGAACGGGTGATTCTTTTCACCGATAGGCCTATTTACCGCCCCGGGCAAACCGTTTATTATAAAGGATTGTGTTTAAAAATCCTGAATGGAGAAAATAAAATCCAAATAAATAAAGATGTTGATGTTTCTTTTAATGATGCCAATGGAAAAGAGATTACCACGACGAAACTGATGAGTAATGATTATGGCACATTCCAGGGCTCTTTTACCATCCCAATGGGCATATTAAACGGGAGTATGGAAATTGAAACCGATTATGGCCGCATTGCTGTACAGGTTGAAGAGTATAAGCGTCCTACTTTTGAAGTAGTATTTGATAAACCCAACAAACATTATAAATTGAACGATAGCATAAAAGTTGAGGGTAAAGCCAGTTCATTTTCGGGCTATTCGGTAAGCAACGCGAAGGTGGCTTATAAAGTTTTTAGAAACCTGATGTATGATTACAGACTTAGCTATGGGCAACCGAGTACAGTTTATGGTTCGGGGATAAATGTTGCAAGAAAACAGGTAGCCATTGGTAAAACAAATACGAAAGCGGACGGTAAATTTGAGATTACCTTTTTTGCAAATGCTACGGATACCAGTAAAAATTATGTCTACGAAATCGTAGCCGATATAACCGATTTAAATGGGGAAACCCGTTCAAAGACGATCAACCTTACTGTAGGGAAGAAAGACATTATGCTTAACATCAGTACAGCACAAGTGGTGTATTTGAGCAATAAAGCAGATAGCCTCTCTTTTTCGGTTACCAATTTAAATCATCAGGCCATTAAAGCTGATGTGAAAGCAGAATGGAGCTTACTCCAGGCACCATCCAGGTTGATGAACAAAAGTCCGTTTTATGCCGAAAACTATGCCATGAGCAAGGAAAATTTTATTAAAAACTTCCCTGATGATGATTATAATAATGAACTTGAAGTAACCAAATGGCCGGTAAAATCAGTAGAATTTACACAATACCTGAGTGCCAAAAATGGAACCGGAAATTTGAGTTTCAGCCAGAAAGACCTGAAGCCAGGTTATTATAAAATAAGTTTAACGGCAGTAAACGGACAAAATGATACGGTTAAACTAGATAGATATCTTGTCGTTTATCATGATATGCCAGCTGTAATACAATCAAACATCGAATGGGTTACACCGGAGGTTACGGTGATCAAACCCAATGAAAGTGCCATTTTCCGTTTGGCCGGTTTAACAGAAAACAGCAAGGCTTATTACGAAGTTTATTATCGCGATAGCATAGCCGAAAAAGTGTGGATTAATTTATCGCCAAAACAGACCATTGTTAAAATACAACCAAAAGTTAATGCTGAAGGTGGTTTTGCCGTACAGTTTACGATGGTACATCAGGGGACCCTTTATAACTCCATGCAGCTGGTTCAAATTGTTGATCCAAAGAAAGAACTGAACGTCCGGTTTTTGACCTTTCGAAATAAATTACAGCCAGGCGAAAAGGAAAGCTGGAAACTGCAGATCAGTAATAACAAGGGAGAAAAACAAATGGCCGAAATGGTAGCCACACTTTACGACGCAAGTTTAGACGACCTTAGGCAAATGGACTGGAACACGAATCTGCAAACCGGCTTTAATTATGGTTTTTATAACTGGAATTTCAATGTAAACAATGTGGCTAACCCAGGCTACCTATGGTTTTTAAGGCAGGAAAAAAAATATAACTTAATTACCCGGGGCTATGAAAATCTTAACCTGTTTGGGTATAACTATTATGGCGGATACAATTATGGCTACCGGAACTACATCAGTAATTTACAAAGGACTAAACGAAAAGGCTTGTCTCCCGAAGCGGTAAAAAAGCTGACGGAATTAGAAAACGGTAAATTAATTTATGGGGTGGTGTTCGATAGCCAGGGTGAAATACTGCCGGGCGTGCAGGTTAGTATAGGTAAAAAAGTAACCACAACCAATGTTTTAGGTATTTATACGATCGATGCCAAAGCTGGAGAGACACTGAACTTCTCTTTTATCGGCTTTAAGCGTTACGTTATAAAAATAGGCAATAAAAAACGGATTGATGTAAATTTGAAGCAGGATGGACAGGCTTTGAATGAGGTAGTGGTTGTGGGTTATGCGGCGCAAAGAAAGGAGAGTATGACGGCAGCAGCCGTTCAGATTCGGGGAGTGTCGACCTTACAGGGGAAGTTAGCTGGACTAAGTGTTGAACCACCAACCGTTGAAAAATTAAAGGGGAAAGCAGTTGCAGTAGATGATACTGGTACATACGATTTCGCAAGTATTAACCATTACGACCCTAAAACAGGTTTAGAAATCGTAGATGGCAAGCCTGTTATCAAAAAAACAAATATTGCCGCCCGAACCAACTTCAACGAACTTGCATTTTTTTATCCTCAGTTGTTGACTGATGCCAAAGGTGAAATCAAGATTGAATTTACCATACCGCAAAGTTTAACCCGCTATAAAATGATGGGTTTTGCACACACCAAAGATTTAAAAACAGCCTCCATTACCAATGAACTGGTTACACAAAAACAATTGGCCATAAGTGTAAACGCACCGCGCTTTTTTAGGGAAGGTGATACCATTTTATTAAGTGCCAAACTGAATAACTTAGCCGGTAAAAAACTTGCGGGCAATGCCAGTTTAGCACTTACAGATGCTTTGACAGGAAAACAGATCCAAATTTTTGAAGCAAATGAACAATCTGATAAAACTTTTGAAGTAGATAACGAGGGCAATACCGTTTTAAAGTGGACCTTAATTATCCCATCGGGCAATAATGCCATTACCTATAAAGTTTTGGCCCAAAGTGGCAAGTTCAGTGATGGTGAAGAAAATACCATTCCGGTTTTGGCCAATGCCATGCTGGTTACTGAAAGTATGCCTATAAATGTACGTGGTAATACCACCAAAACATTTGATTTTGAAAAACTCGAAAAATCGGGCAGTTCTAAAACCATGCGTAACCAAGGCCTAACTTTTGAGTTTACTTCAAACCCGGTTTGGTATGCGGTGCAGGCCCTACCTTACCTGATGGAATATCCTTACGAATGTGCCGAGCAAACTTTTAGCCGCTTTTATGCCAATAGTTTCGCAACGGGCATCATCAATTCGACACCAAAAATTAAAACGGTTTTTGAGCAATGGAAAAACACCAATAACGGTGAAGCATTGTTGTCCAGCCTGGAGAAAAACCAGGAATTGAAATCAATTTTATTGGAAGAAACGCCCTGGGTGCGCAATGCTGATAACGAAACGGAACGTAAGAAGCGTTTAGCAGTGCTTTTCGATTTAAATAGAATGACTCAAGAGTTAAAAACCAATTTTGAGAAGCTGGAAAAAATGCAGTTTAATAATGGGGCTTTCCCATGGTTTAATGGGATGCAGGAAGATAGATATATTACACAGCATATTGTTTTGGGCATGGGGCAGTTAAAAAAACTGAAAATGGTTGATGAAAAGGCTTATCCAAAATTTAATGCCATGCTCAACAAAGCCATTATTTATTTGGATGCGGCACTTGTTAAGGATTATAAAGAGGAACTGAAGGGGAAACAATTTGCCTACCTGCCGCTGCACTACCTGTTTGCCAGAAGTTATACCGGTCAGAAAAATACCGGTGCCGATTTTTTAAAGGCCAAAGATTTTTACCTCAAAAAACTGGCATCCAACTGGAAAACTTTCGATACCTATCAATTGGCGCAAGCAGCATTGGTGCTCAACAGAAACGGCCATAGTATAGAAGCAAAAAAAATCATTACGCTGTTAAGGCAAACCGCACAACAAAATGATGAAATGGGGATGTACTGGGTTAATAATAAAGCAGGTTGGTGGTGGTACCAAAGTCCGGTTGAAACGCAGGCTTTATTGATTGAAGCTTTCGATGAAGTTGCCAACGATACAAAGGCTGTAGAGGAAATGAAGATTTGGCTGCTCAAAAACAAACAAACCAACGATTGGAAAACGACTAAAGCCACTGCTGCAGCCTGTTATGCGCTGTTAATGAGAGGCGCCGATTTATTGGCTGAAAATAATGAACCAGAAATTACCATTGGTGGCCGGAAATTAGCAGCGCTGCAACAAGCCAATGCCACAAAGGAGGCCGGAACCGGTTATCAGAAAATAAGCATTGCAGGTGCGGATGTTCAACCGGAAATGGGCCGTGTTACAGTTAAAAACAATAACCAGACCATTGCCTGGGGTGCATTATACTGGCAATATTTTGAGCAACTGGATAAAATCACATCTGCCAGCACAGGGGTTAAAATCAAAAAACAATTGTTCATTCAAAAAGCCAGTGCCAAAGGCGATATCCTGACACCCTTAGCTACCACAAATGTTTTAATGCCTGGCGATTTATTAAAGGTGCGCATAGAAATTTATTGTGATCGCGATATGGAATACATCCATCTGAAAGATATGCGTTCTTCGGGCTTTGAACCTGTTAATGTAATTTCCAGCTATAAATATCAGGACGGTCTGGGTTATTATGAAAGTACAAAAGATGCATCAACCAATTTCTTTATCAGTTACATGCCAAAAGGGACCTATGTGTTCGAATATCCGTTAAGGGTTACCCACGCCGGCAATTTTTCGAATGGTGTTACCAGTTTACAAAGCATGTATGCGCCAGAGTTTACTACCCATTCGGCTGGAATCCGGATAAGTGTAAGACCTTAACATTTTGACCGTCACCCTGAATTTATTTCAGGGTCTAACCGATGAAGTACAAGTCCGACAGGTTTTGAAAATGGGAAGTTTAAACCTAATATACTCATTAGATGTATCAATGGTTTAAACGGCAGATGTTTTGGAAAAGCAGAGTTGGGCGCACTTGGGTTGTAACAGTCCTGCTATCCGCTCCAAAGCCTTGGTTCGTGCCTCACCTGCGGGTTTTCCGCTGCTATCAGGTTTATTTAACAGGAGTTCTGTATTTTATATCGCAGGTCAATACTTATCAGTTTCGAGAACCTGCGAAGTTTAAATTGTATCAGGTGAGTTGTATTCCGCCATAAGTAGCCCCAATAGGAACAATTTTTTCTCCAATCCAAATTTGGCTGCGGTCGAATTTGGATATTTTATTTTTGGCTACGATAAAAGCCCGGTGGCAGCGGATAAAGTCTGTTTTTGGTAATAAATCAGCCAGGTCGTTAATGGTAATGCGTGAGCTGAGTAGCTTGCTTTTAAGCTGTATCTGGGTGTAATTACCCGAAGCCTCGATGTAAAGAATTTCATCAAGGGCCACCTTTACCTGCTCATAGCCATCTTTTAAAAAGATGTGACTGGCTTTTATCGCTTGTTTTCCGCTTCGCAGGTTGAGCAGTTCGAGTGCTTTATTACAGGCTTTTAAAAATCGCGAAAGCGAAAAGGGTTTGAGCAGGTAATCAATCGCATCAAGTTCAAAACTTTGTACTGCATGTTCGGTATAGGCCGTGGTAAAAATAACCATGGGCGGTTTGCTCAGGCTCTTTAAAAAATCAATTCCGCTGATATCGGGCATTTTAATGTCGAGAAAAATCAGGTCAACTTTGTTGTGTTGAAGATAGGTGATGGCCGCAAAGGCATCTGTAAAGGTTTCCTGCAAAGTAATAAACGGAACTTTTGAGGCATGCGATTTTATAATGTCTAATGCAATCGGTTCATCATCTATAGCAATGGCAGTCATTTTTGGTTTGTCTATTTTGTTCTTTACATGTAATCGTCCTGACTGAAGTGAAACGAAACGGAGAGATCTGCTGATATAGATTTCTCGGCTTCGTTGCACTCCGCTCGAAATGACGCCATCTCGAGATCAATAATAAGAATTTTTATAAAAACATTGTCTTTTACTGATATTTCTGCTTTTAGTTGATATAAACTAATCCAGCTGCAAAGTCAAATGCACAAAAAACTCATTGGCTGTCTCGCGGATAATCAGTTCATGTTTTCCATAATAAAGTAACGATAAACGTTGTTTAACATTTTCAAGCCCAATGCCGCTTTTTAGCTTTTCAGGATCATTATCAGCTTTAACATATATGCTGTTGCTTACATCAAAATATAAGGTACTTTCTTTAGTTTGAAGGGTAATTTTTATGTACGAAGGTTGTTGTAAACTAATTCCATGTTTAAATGCGTTTTCGATAAATGGGATCAATAACATTGGTGTAATCCGAAGGTTGTTCAATTGTTCTTCAATCCGCGCATCAATTTTGATATCTGCAGCACGTGAGATGCGGAGTTTTTGTAAATCGATATAATTATCCAGGTATTCTACCTCACGGGTAAGTGAAATTTTATCCTGGGTATTCTCATGCAGCATAAAGCGCATCATATCGCCCAACTTCTGGATCCCTTCGCCGGTTCTTTCTGCATTTTCCTGTAAGGCCGTTCCATATAGGGTATTTAACGCATTGAATAAAAAGTGTGGATTGATCTGCGATTTTAAAAAATTCAGGTTTGCATCCGATTTGCCCAACTCAGTTTTTAGCATCTGTATTTCGCTGAGTTTTTCAAATTTATGTTTGTAAATGTACCAGGCAGATGGCGTGGTAACACATATTAAACATATCGCATTTAAAATTAAGGTAATCGGTATAATTTCGCCATTGCGCATAAAAGGAATAAGGATAATAAGCAGGAGAATCGAGATGAGTATAGCTAAACCTGCATTCCCCCAGAAATAACGGCCAAAACCTTTAAAATTTTTTCGAAGATTCGGGATGATGTAATAGATAGCAAGAAAGGCAAAGAAGATATTTACAGGCGGTACCAGTAGCCAGATAATCAATAATTCGTAATCGATCCTGAACGAAAGTACAGCAGCAAACACCATGAGTAAAATCAACCAGATTTTAGTAACAGTGAAAATTTCCGGAATGATGTTGTTATTATAATGGTTCAAAAATGGAATTCTTTTGAGTAGAGTTAATCCACGTTCATTAAAATATGAGTAAGCATTGATGAGCAGGTAAAGGAAAAATATATAACTGAATGCTTCGCCAAAAAATATACCGTAAGCCTGGTCTATATCGTCATATTCTATCAATCTGTATGCCTGGGTATATGTATTGGCAACCATCCAGGCAACAATAGAAAAAGCAGTAACCGCAACCGTTATGATCAGGTTCATGATGATGTTTTGCTTCCTTGCCAGTTGAGGCATTGACACAAAATTGAACAGCAGAAAACTGAAGTAGAGCATGCTGACTTTAAATAGCTCAGGAATGAAATAATTTTGAAGAACATTATAACTTACACCATTATCTGAGTAATAGTATGAGCGGCCAGGTCCGTAATTGATTTTTGTACAAATACTGATCAGCGAGAGGATATATAAAGTTGTAGAAATCCAAAACTCTAGTTGGTTGATGTTTTTGGATTTGATAGCAGCTGGACGATCCGAAATAATTTCCATTGAATTTTAAATTTATGGTACAATTTTACAAAGAGAATTTATACCGATAAGTAAAATGTGATGGAAGGCACTAAAAATGTGACGAATGAATACGATTTCGGAATAGAGTTGTCAACTCTCCAGCGGGCGAGTTAGAAAGTTGACAACTCTCGAATCTCCTCTTTGCACCGGATAGCAAAATCCAACACTCCGGATAAACAAATTTGTTATCTTTGAAACGGATAGCTGGATTCGTATCTCCATCATCCATATAACATTTTCCATACTTACATTATCCAATATGATCGTTTACGGAATTCCAAATTGCAATACAGTTAAAAAGGCACTCGATTGGTTAAAAGCACATCAGGTTGAGTATGAATTTCATGATTTTAAGAAAAAAGGCATTACCGCTGAAAAACTGAACGAGTGGTGTAACATTTTCGGCTGGGAAACGGTATTGAACCGTAAGGGTTTAACCTGGAAAAAACTAACTAAAGAAGAACAGGCCAAAATTGATAACCAGGATTTAGCAGTTGCTTATCTAAAAGAAAACACCAGTGCAATAAAACGTCCGGTTATTGAGCAAAATAGCAAGGCTGTATTAATTGGATTTGATGAGGATAATTATTTAAAAACACTAGGCTAGTTCAGTTGTTCTAATGTTAAAGATTGTTAAATGCAGCTTTTAATGGTTCAACTAAGTTACTTTTGAGTATGTACAAACTGATCATTTTGCTATTACTGGCTTTGCCAATAGGTGTTTTTGCCCAAACCGTAACTACGGGTACAGTTTTCGATTTTTCGAAAAAAAACCTATCTCTTCCTGGTGTTAGCATCAGAAACCTGAACAGTAAAAAATCAACCAGTACCAATAAAGATGGAAAGTATACCATTAGTGCCAATATTGGCGACCTTTTAGAGTTTTCTGCTGTGGGGTATCATACCGACACGTTGTACTTAACCAATCTTTTGAACAGAACCATATACCTACCCGTTAAAACAAATAGTTTAAAAGATGTAGATATTAAAGCGGTCAGGATGAATAGTCAGATTACAGACGCTAAAGATCCATTGGCCGAAAAATATACGCTATTGAGTACGGGTGGAAACCTTAACCGTAAACGCATGACCGATAAAGTTGGCGGTTTGAGCTTGAATCTGGGCTATGGTAAATATAAAAGACAACAGCGCAAGGAGGCAGATTTAGAAGAAAAGGAAATGTATCAGGATGAAATTGATGAAAATTTTACCCCGAGGGCCATTACTGAACTGACAAAGCTGGAAGGCGAGGAGCTTAAAAACTTTATGATCATTTATCGGCCTTCAATTGAGGCCGTTAAGGGCGAACGACCATTCCGTTATGCTTTTTACATCTCACGTGCCTTTGCAGCGTGGAACAAATTAACACCGCAGGAAAGAAAATTGCAGGATCTGCCAAAGTTAAAAGCGAATTAATATAAAACTACTGTTAGTAACATTATAACCACATATCAATCGATATGTGGTTATTTTTTATATTTACCGCATATTACAACCTTATTATGATCATGAAATTGACTAAACTGATTAATTTTGGTTTGGTTTGTTGTGTTTTTGCTTTTTCAGCATCTGCTCAACAGGCCACAACCCCTGCGCCAGCAACGAACTATAATCCTGCTGAAGCCTTTGGACCACTTTTTTATACACAAAACGGGAATGAGTTCCGTTCTGCCAACGGTGCCCCGGGGCCTAAGTACTGGCAAAATCGTGTGGATTATAACATTACTGCCAATCTGGATGAAAACAAAAACATGGTTAACGGAACAGTTACCATTACCTATAAAAATAACAGTCCGGATAAATTGCCCTATCTATGGTTACAATTAGATCAAAATACATTTAAAGAGACTTCGCGCGGTTATGCCATCACGCCGTCGCGTAGCCGTTATGGTGCACAGGGTGAAAAGTTTGATGGGGGATATAAAATCCAAAACATCAGTGTAGCTCAAAAAGCAGGTGCCGTAAAATTCACTTCTATAGTTGAAGATACCCGGATGCAGATCCGTTTAGATCAGCCTCTGGCTCCAAACGGAGATTTGATAACCATCAAAATGGATTATTCTTATATCGTGCCTAAAGAAGGATCGGATAGAACCGGACATTTAACGACCAAAAACGGTGAGATTTTTGCCATTGCCCAGTGGTTTCCACGCATGTGTGTGTATGATGATGTAATAGGCTGGAATACTTTACCTTATTGGGGCGGTGGCGAGTTTTATTGCGAATATGGTGATATTAACTTTGCCATTACTGCGCCGGCCAGCCATATTGTAATGGGCTCAGGCGAGTTGTTAAACCCTGCAGAAGTTTTTACACCGGAGCAATTAAAAAGATGGAACGCAGCTAAACTGAGCGATGCTACTGTGCACATTCGTAGCGAGGCGGAAGTAACTGATCCAAAATCACGCCCGGCCAAAGATAAATTAACCTGGAAGTTTAAAATTGTTAATGCGCGCGATGCGGCCTGGGCTTCGTCAAAAGCATTCGTATTGGATGCTGCAAGGTATAAACTGCCAAGCGGTAAAACGGGGTTGGCCGTTTCTGCACAACCGGTAGAAAGCAACGGTGTTGATTCTTATGGACGTGGTGTAGAATATGTAAAATCGACCATTGAGCATTATTCATCAAAATGGTTCGAATATCCATATCCAATGGCGGTTAACGTAGCTACAAATATTGGTGGTATGGAATATCCAGGTATTGTTTTCTGTGGTTGGAAAGCAAAAAAAGCCAGTGCCTGGGGGGTAATCGATCATGAATTTGGTCACACCTGGTTTCCGATGATTGTAGGTTCTAATGAGCGTAAATATGGTTGGATGGACGAAGGTTTTAACACTTTTATTAATGGCATTTCTAAGAAAAACTTTAATAATGGCGAATATGCAGGTCCTCCTGCTGATTTTCACAAGATCGGTAAAAGTGTGATCGGTAATCCGATTTACGAAAATATTATGCAGATGCCTGATGGTATGGCTGAAAGAAACATCGGCGTTAACCTATACAGCAAACCGGGGTGGGGCCTTGATATTTTAAGAAACCAGATTTTAGGTGAAGACCGTTTTGATTATGCTTTCCGCCAGTACATCAAAAACTGGGCATTCAAACACCCAACACCATTTGATTTCTTCCGTTCGATGGAGAATGGGGCAGGAGAGGATTTAGCCTGGTTCTGGAGAAGCTGGTGGTTAAATAGCTGGAAAATGGATCAGGGTATTGCTGGTGTTGAAGCTGTTAAACAGGGCGATAAACTGGCAGGATACAACATCAGAATTGTAAACCTGGAGAAAATGCCAATGCCTATCATCCTTCAGATCAAAACCAAAAGCGGAAAAACGGAGACCGTAAAAGTTCCGGTTGACGTTTGGATGAAAAATACCAGTTGGTTGGTTCGTTTCCCATCAACTGAAGAAATTGAATCGGTTACTTTAGATCCGGATAAAGTATTGCCAGATTCAAACCCGGATAATGACACGTGGACTGCTGCGGGCAACTAAGCTGATTTTATTAAGTTAAGCGCCGTGGTTGTCAGTCTGAGCGTAGTCGAAGACTTCTTTAGATTGATAATCGCAAATAAATGCCCTTCGACTACGCTCAGGGTGACATCTTTTTAGATTTATCCTTTAATTAACGGCATTAGGTAACTAAACTTGCCTTAAATAATTTTGGACCTCCTGATTTTAAAGATCAGCAGGTTTTTTATTGCAAAGCACCGACGATTTAATTTCGGATATCAATTAGTTTAGCGATAAAATTATACAATATGAGCACTTCTTTAATAGAAATAAGCAATCCTGAAGGAATTTACGATCCCCGCATGCACGGCTATTCGCATGTTGCTGCCGTTCCGGCCTGGAGTCAGCTGGTGTTTGTTGCCGGTCAGGGAGGGAGCAAAACCGATGGTGTTTTAAGTAGCGATTTTAGAACCCAGGTAGCCATCGTATTTGAAAACATTGCCATTGCTTTAGCCAGCAAAGGGTTAAAAATGGAAAATATTGCCAAATTAACCACTTTGGTGGTCGATTACGATGAGGATAAACACGAAATCTTGATTGAAGAATCGAATAAGATCTGGCCTGATCAGAAATTCCCGGTGAATACGCTTATTCCTGTACCGAGATTGGCCCTGGATGGCATGCTGATCGAAATTGATGCTACGGCTATTGGTTAACTTCTAAATTAGTAAAGCGGATGTGGGCTAATAATAGCCAAGCACCAGCAGCTGTTTGTTTTCAAAAATAATGTTTAGGCTTAGGAAATGAATGGTCAGATGCTTTTGGCGGTCTTCGGTCCCGCTCCCGCTTCTGCACCCGATGAAAATCGGTCGCATCCCGCTCTGATCGGGTTTATGTACAGTGGTTAGGTTCTTTTGGCTACATGCCGGGAGCAGGTCATTCATCATAAACCTGACAGTAGCGAACACGTAGTGCAAGGGCGTAAAGCGGTGGAAGGGCTGCAACTGCCATGAATTATCGCGCGTTCATTTCCAAATTAAAAACATTTGTATTTAGGGTAAGGAAATGAGCAGTCCGGCTCTTTTGGCGGTCTTCAGTCCCGTTCCCGCTTCTGCACCCGATGAAAAACCGGTCGCATCCCGCTCTGATCGGGTTTATGTACAGTGGTTAAGTTCTTTTGGCTATATGTGGGGAGCAGGCCATTCATCATAAACCTGACAGTAGCGAACACGTATTGCAACGGAGCAAAGCGGATGGCAGGGCTGCAAATGCCATGAATTACTGCACGTCCGTTTACAAATTAAAAACATTTATACTTAGGGTAAGGAAATGAATGGTCAGATGCTTTTGGCGGTCTTCAGTCCCGCTCGCGCTTCTGCACCCGATGAAAAATCGGTCGCATCCCGCTCTGATCGGGTTTATGTACAGTGGTTAAGTTCTTCTGGCTACATGCCGGGAGCAGGTCATTCATCACAAACCTGACAGCAGCGGGCATGAAGTGCAACGAAATAAAGCGGATGGCAGGGCTGCAAATGCCATGAATTATTGCACGTTCATTTCCAAATTAAAAACATTTATACTTCGGGTAAGGAAATGAGCAGACCCCTTCTTTTAGCGGTTTTCTGGTTTCCAAAAAAGGAAAATATGATTAATTTGGCTTGGTAAATCGTCATTAGATTTACCAGATATTTTAAATCTCTAAAATAACATTAATAACAATAGAAATTTAAGGGTGGAAAAAGGAGAGCGCAAAAACGTTTATAAGGTTTACGATAAAATAGGGAGTTGGTTTGCCGAAAATCGTGCTGCCGATTTGGTAGAAAAGGCTTACTTAAATGATATCCTCGAACACCTTACGGCAGGTGCAAAGGTTTTAGACCTGGGTTGCGGTGACGGGAAACCGATATTAGAATATTTCATTAAGCATGGCATAAATGTTTTAGGCGTTGATGCCAGTACGCAAATGATCGAATTGGCTAAGGCCAACTTCCCAACTACAGGTTTTTTGTTAAAGGATATGCGGGAGCTGGATCTGGAGGAGAAATTTGATGCAATTATTGCCTGGCATAGCTTTTTTCATCTTCCGGCTGGTGACCAGCCTGACATGTTTGCCATTTTTAAGCGTCACTTAAAACCCGACGGTATTTTGTTATTCACATCCGGGACAGAGCGGGGAGAGATATGGAGCATGAACGGAGGCGAAAATCTTTTTCATGCTTCTTTAGCTACTGCGGAATATCAAACACTACTTCTGGAAAATGAATTTAAGGTACTCAGGCATAAAATAAATGATCCTGACTGCGGCTGCGCAAATGTTTGGATGGCGCAGTACAAACCACGATAATTTTGACTTAACTTTGCTTCATGGCCGAACAGCAAAAAAACAATCCCTTACACGGTATCACCTTAGAAAAGATAGTAACTGATCTTCACGCACATTATGGCTGGGAAAAACTGGGTTCATTGATCAGGATCGATTGTTTTAATAATAACCAGTCGATCAAATCGAGCCTGAAGTTTTTAAGAAGAATGCCCTGGGCAAGAAAAAAGGTAGAAGATTTATATCTTGATACTTTTAATAAATGATGGGATCAGTGAGTTTAGAATGATTCAGGTTCTTCTGTCATTCTCTCATTCAAGCATTTCTCACTCCTTTGCAACCTTTTCATTAAAGCCGTCGTCATCTTGATCTAAACCTTATCAAATGAAAAATATTGTCTGCTGTTTTTTACTAATAGTTGCGTTAAGCAGCTGTGCGCTCGGCGTTATCACAACAAATTATTCCATGTCGAAGGGTAAACTGGATATCCCTCAGAAAGAAACTTACACTGTAGTTTACCGGGCCGGTTTTGAAGAGCATTTAACAGCTGATGTAGCTTACACTAATGAACGTGGCAAACAGACAGAATTAAAAGAAGTAAATGGGGCATGGGATAAGACTGTGGTATTAAAGACGGGTACTCATGTTCAGCTTAAAACACTGGCTATTGCCAAAAAAGAAGCTAAAGGCGAATATAAAATCCTGGTGGATGGGAAAGTTGTTTCTGAATATGTTTTGAGAGGAAAAAGGCTCAATTATACGGTTGAATTCGACTTACCCTAGTTCATAAAATCTTCATTTTGATTTTCGAGATTTAAATCAACAAAATAACAAGGTTTATTCATTATTTAATTCACTTGAAAATGAAAGCAATTAAAGTTTTAAGCATCGCTTTATTAGCCATGTTTGCCTTCGCAACCGTTAATGCAAAAACTGTAGCGCCTGTAAAACCAGCGACAGAAAAATCACAGACTAAAAAAAGTCATCAAAAACATCATCATCATAAACACACACACAAAGTAGCCAAAGTTTAATAAGGAAAGTCTTTCAGGTAAAACTGGAAGACTTTTTTTATATCGTCTGGACAATAATGAATTGACTTAGGTTATGTGTTTCAGTCTCGGAATCAGTCTCTTTTAACAAGTATTGACCACTATCGGCTATTCGTTCCTTCAAAGATAACTCTTTTATCATTTGTGCTTACCAATTCAGAAAGCTCGTATACATTTCTATAGCCATAACCATATAGATTAATATATGTAGGGATATTTAATGCCAATGAAATGGGTGCTATTTTTTTCTTTATCAAATCAGGCACAACTTCTTTGCTGGCGAAATTTACTTGATCATCAATAAAATTATTATTGCAGTAGATTAGTATTCTGGCATCTGCATGGGGAATAATCTTTAACAGGTTTTGCTGTGTGAAATCAGCAAAATTTAAATGTATCGCCCCTTTAATATGCTTTCTTTTAAAAAGGCTATCTGAACGGGTATCTAAAATAACCGTTCCTTTCTCTCCCGCCATTTTTAGAAATGTTGGCAGATCAACTAACTTGTTTTTACGGTGTGCTTTAACCTTTGGTATAAGTTTTTCATAAGCCTCAAAATCTACGTTAGCCTTTCTTTTAGGAGGTGTGGTTTGTGCATTACATAGAATTGCAAGGTTGCAAAGCATGATTGTGATGACGCTTAGTTTCATTTTTTCGATTGGTTTTATAAAGATAATGAGTTTTACATAACGGCATATATAACAATTAAGTATTTGTCATATAGGGCTTGAAGCGTGAGCTGTTGACTAAAAAGTCTTAACTGCAGACTTGACAGCAAAGCCTTAACCCTCAACTGAAAACCAACAATTGCCAACTGAAAACTTTTTGCGCTAACCCCTTGATTTTTAAAAAGAATTGTTCTACTTTTGCAGTCCGTTTTATGGGCTATCTGCAAAGATGCCGGGGGAGCGGTAAATTTTTTAAATAAAAAACATAAAAAAGCACAATGCCAACCATTCAACAATTAGTTAGAAAAGGTAGAGTAGCACTGGAGTTCAAGAGTAAGTCTCCAGCGTTGGACAGCTGTCCACAGCGAAGAGGTGTATGTACACGTGTGTACACCACTACCCCTAAAAAACCAAACTCAGCAATGCGTAAAGTAGCCCGTGTTCGTTTAACGAACGGTAAAGAGGTGAATGCTTACATCCCTGGAGAAGGTCACAACTTACAGGAGCACTCCATCGTATTGATCCGTGGTGGTCGTGTTAAAGATTTACCAGGTGTACGTTACCACATCATCCGTGGTGCGCTAGATACATCAGGCGTTGCTGGTCGTAACCAACGTCGTTCTAAATATGGTACTAAACGTCCTAAACCAGGTCAGGCAGCTGCTGCACCTGCAAAAGGAAAGAAAAAATAATCGGGAGGAAATAAGAAATGAGAAAGTCAAAACCAAAAAAGAGAATTATTCTTCCTGATCCAAAATTCAATGATGTTCAGGTAACCCGTTTTGTAAACAACATGATGTACGATGGAAAAAAATCTATCGCTTACTCAATTTTTTACGATGCTGTTGAAATTGCTGAGAAAAAAGCAGGTGAAAACGGCTTAGAGGTGTTCAAACGTGCATTAACTAATATTATGCCGGCTGTAGAGGTTAAATCTCGTCGTGTTGGTGGTGCTAACTTCCAGGTTCCAACTGAGGTTAGACCAGAGCGTAAAACAGCTTTAGGTATGAAATGGTTAATTTTATATGCTCGTCGTCGTGGTGAAAAAACGATGAAAGAGAAATTAGCTGGTGAAATCGTAGCTGCTGCTAAAGGCGAAGGTGCTGCTGTTAAAAAGAAAGAAGATACGCACAAAATGGCTGAGGCTAACAAAGCGTTCTCTCACTTCAGATTCTAATTTAGGATTAACAGGTCAGTAAGATTACACAGATTTAATTAGAAGATTATACTGATTAGATAATTTGCACCGATTTGTTTCACATAATCGGTGCAATCATTTAAAATCAGATAAATCAAAAACATAACATGGCAAGAGATTTAAAATTTACAAGAAATATTGGAATTGCAGCTCACATTGATGCTGGTAAAACTACCACTACCGAGCGTATCCTTTATTATGCTGGTGTTAGTCATAAAATTGGTGAAGTGCACGAAGGTGCTGCAACAATGGACTGGATGGCACAAGAGCAAGAGCGTGGTATTACCATTACCTCTGCTGCTACAACAGTAAACTGGAACTACCGTGGTAGCAAATACCACATCAACATTATCGATACACCCGGACACGTGGATTTTACCGTAGAGGTAAACCGTTCATTACGTGTATTAGATGGTTTGGTGTTCTTATTTTCTGCAGTTGATGGTGTTGAGCCACAATCAGAAACTAACTGGCGCTTAGCTAACAATTACAATGTTGCCCGTATCGGTTTCGTTAACAAAATGGACCGTTCTGGTGCTGACTTCTTAAAAGTTGTTAAGCAAGTGAAAGATATGTTAGGTAGCAATGCAGTTCCTTTGCAATTACCTATCGGTTCTGAAGATGCTTTCAAAGGTGTGGTTGATTTGATCAACAACCGTGGTATTGTTTGGAATGAGCACGATAAAGGTATGACCTTCACTGAAGTGCCAATCCCTGATGATATGTTAGATGAAGTTGCAGAGTGGAGAGAAAAATTGTTAGAATCAGTTGCTGATTATGATGAGACTTTGATGGAGAAATTCTTCGAAGATCCAAACTCAATTACTGAACGCGAAATTTTAGACGCTTTACGTGCAGCTGTATTAGATGCTAAAATTGTTCCTATGGTTTGTGGTTCATCTTTCAAAAACAAAGGTGTACAGACCATGTTGGATTATGTGATGGAATTATTGCCTTCACCTTTAGATTCTGAAGGTGTTGTAGGTACTAACCCAAATACAGATCAGGAAGTTTTATTAAAGCCATCTGAACAAGAGCCGTTTGCAGCATTAGCTTTTAAAATTGCAACCGATCCTTTTGTAGGCCGTTTATGCTTTATCCGTGTTTATTCAGGTAACTTAGAAGCGGGTTCATATGTATATAATACCCGTTCAAATAATAAAGAGCGTATTTCGCGTATCTTCCAAATGCATGCTAACAAGCAAAATCCAATCCCTAACGTAGGGGCCGGTGATATTGCTGCGGTTGTTGGATTTAAAGATATTAAAACAGGTGATACGCTTTGTGATGAGAAACACCCGATCGTTCTGGAATCAATGGTATTCCCTGAGCCGGTTATCGGTTTAGCTATTGAGCCTAAAACTCAGGCTGACGTTGACAGATTAGGTATGGGTTTATCTAAATTAGCTGAAGAAGATCCTACGTTCAGAGTTCAGACAGATCAGGAAACTGGTCAGACTGTAATTTCTGGTATGGGTGAGTTACACTTAGATATCTTAATTGACCGTTTAAAACGTGAATTTAAAGTAGAGGTTAACCAGGGTGCGCCGCAAGTAGCTTATAAAGAGGCTATTTTCGGTACAACTGAACACCGTGAGGTTTACAAAAAACAGTCAGGTGGTCGTGGTAAATTCGCCGATATTAAAGTGGTGATCTCTCCAATTGATGCCGATTTTGAAAAAGGTGGTTTGCAATTCGTAAACGAAATTGTAGGTGGTTCAATTCCTCGTGAATTTATCCCTTCAGTTGAGAAAGGATTTGCATCTGCAATGTCAAATGGTGTATTAGCTGGTTACCCGCTTCCTGATATGAAAGTACGTTTGATTGATGGTTCATTCCACGCAGTCGATTCAGATGCTTTATCATTCGAGCTTGCTGCCCGTATGGCATACCGTGAGGCTTTACCTAAATGTAAACCTGCTTTGATGGAACCAATCATGAAAATCGAAATCTTAACCCCTGAAGAAAACATGGGTGATGTGATCGGTGATATGAACCGTCGTCGTGGTCAGTTACAAGGTATGGATACCCGTAACGGATCTCAGGTAATTAAAGCATTGGTACCACTTTCAGAAATGTTCGGTTATGTAACACAGTTACGTACCATCACTTCAGGCCGTGCAACTTCTACAATGGAATTTGACCACTATGAGCCAGCGCCTAAAAACGTTCAGGACGAAGTGGTAGCTAAATCCAAAGGAAGAATTAAATCTGAAGACTAATAATCAGTAGCAAGTATTTAGTATCGAGTATCAAGATTGGATTATCCATCTTGATACTTAATACTCCGATCTTGATACTAAAAAGATAAATCCGGTTTCTGTTGTTAATAGCTCTAACAGGAAGCCATAATTAAAATAAGATGAGCCAAAGAATCAGAATTAAATTAAAATCTTACGATTACAACTTGGTAGATAAATCTGCTGAGAAAATCGTAAAAACTGTTAAACCTACGGGTGCAGTGGTAAGTGGTCCGATTCCACTTCCTACAGAGAAAAAAATCTTTACTGTTTTGCGTTCTCCACACGTAAACAAAAAAGCTAGAGAGCAATTCCAGTTATGCGCTTACAAACGTTTATTGGATATTTATAGCTCAAACTCTAAAACAGTTGATGCTTTAATGAAACTTGAATTGCCTAGCGGTGTTGAAGTTGAAATCAAAGTTTAACTGATTTTAAAAGAACAAAAAAGGTCCCGATACAAATCGGGGCCTTTTTTTGTATAGCTCAGTTTCAAAAACAAAACCTGAGCCGGCTGGTTATATTGATATGATAAGTAATGATAAAGAACAAAAGGCAGCATCTGTTGAAGGGCAGGATTTTGCTGATCCTAAAGAAGAAGGGAAAGATAAACCTTCCTCACATGGCGAAGTAGCTAATCAACAAGGCAGTGATTTCTCTGACCTGGAAGAAAGCAGAATGGAAAATCCACCACAACATCGTGATGAGAATGGTTCAACTAAAGATGACGTGGATAGTAGCACAAAGATAGACCAAAGTAAAGGCGTAAATTAATTGGTCGGTTAACAGGATAGCATCTGGCGAAACGTCTGATCATACATAATTACTTCGAGGTTAAACTTTTTTCCTTAATCTGTTGTTCTTATAGAGAGTATCTACCAAAATAAATCACCATGGAAAATAATGATAATAAAAATAGCGATTCTAACGAAGGCATTAATCGTAATGATGATCAGATAGATTGGGATAACGGAGAAGCTACGTACGGACATAAGAGAGCTGATTTTAAACGTAAGGATGAACCGGAGGCTTCCCGATTGGCAGCAGCTGAAAATGATAATTCCCAAAATATTACTGAAAGTTTGAATAATGCAAATTTAAGCCAGGGTGAAGATATAGGAAGCAGGAACAAGAGTGATGATAAGGGTTTGAGGGGTGAGGATTTATGATTTATTATAAAGAGATTATCCCCACAGAATAATCCCTTTATAATGCTTATGCATTTTCCGGTAGATGCAAATTATTTAGGATTCGACAACTGTAATACGCTAATTAAGCAGCGAATGCCCTTAAATATTTAGTCAATGATTTTGTTTAATTTGTGTCGCGAATCCTACAACAATGCAAATCTCGAAAACTAAAAATCAATTCACAAAAATTATGGTTTTAATACATTGATATATGTCAATTTTTTGCTCAGTTGTACTTTGAATAACGTATTCGTTGATGTGATAGTGTGCCGTTAAAGGTTTGGCCTATAATTGTTATTTATATCATAAAGGCGCTTTTTGTGGAGATCGGCAAACTTAATATTTCCTTATATACCCGTATTTAATGCACGGTTTTCATCTTCTTCATTAATATCAGCATTCGATTTAAAATCTTCAGAAGAACTTCCGGTATGACTTTCTGCACTTTTTAACGTAGGATTTTTATCCTTGCTGTTGAAGGTATCGTCACTAAGTGAATCTTTACCCTGTGTGCCAGAGTTATCTCTGCCGTCTTTTGCTAAAGGATTTCCTTTAATCAACTCGTCGGGTTCCTTTCCATAACTGGTTACTACATCAGTATCATTACCCTCTTCAAAAGCTTTTTGCACATCTGATTTTTCTGATCCCTCATCACCTGATCCTACATAGCCCTCAATATGTTCTTTTTTGTTATATATGCTTGTTTTCATGTCGTATCGTTTTATCATTAAACAGGTAGGAATTCAAATAGTTTGAATCAGAATAAATCAAGAACAGTAAGTTTGTTTTATAAATTTTACCTCAAGCTTTATGCTTTACCATTTTCGCGTTTTGTTTAACTTGCGCCAAATTTTAAAGGCCAACGGGATAAATGGAGTGGAAATATTTACTTTCGAATAAAAGATACGGACAAGAACAATATGGTGCCAGCACAGATCGGGCACGTTCAGATTTTCAGCGTGACTACGACCGGTTGATTTTTTCGTCTCCATTTAGAAGGCTTCAGAATAAAACCCAGGTTTTTCCATTGCCTGGAAGTGTTTTTGTGCACAATCGTTTAACACATAGTTTAGAAGTGGCGAGTGTAGCCCGTTCCATGGCCAATATATTCTTAAAAAGTGTAGAAGAATACCAGTCACAACTTATTAAAGAAGTTCCTTTAATTAATGAGGTTGGCAATATTGTTGCCGCCGCCGCGCTGGCACATGATTTGGGCAACCCGGCATTTGGACATTCGGGCGAAGCAGCTATTTCGCGTTATTTTACCGATGGCGATGGTAAAGTTTACCAGAAAGAAATGAGCGAATCGCAATGGCACGATTTAATTAATTTCGAAGGAAATGCCAATGCCATTCGTATACTCACCCATCCACTAAAGGGAAAGGGAAATGATGCTTATGCGCTCACGTATTCTACTTTGGCTTCTATAGCCAAATATCCATGCGCCTCCATTGCAGGTAAACAGAAAGGCCTGCTGCACCGCAAAAAATACGGGTTCTTCCAATCAGAAGAGGAAAGTTTTAGAAAGATTGCTGCCGAACTTCACCTGGCACAAGAAGATAATGAGTACCTTATCTACAAACGCCATCCTTTGGTTTACCTGGTAGAAGCTGCAGATGATATCTGTTACAGCATTATCGATCTGGAAGATGCGCACCGCCTTAAGATACTTTCTTATGAAGAGGTGAAGGCTTACCTACTGCCTTTTGCCAATTCAACAACAATTGAAGAACGCTTAAAAAACGATTATGAAGATGATGATGCGAAAATTGGTCTGCTTCGCGCTAAAGCCATTAACACTTTAACAAACCAATGCGCGGCCATATTTTTTAGAGAGCAGGAAAAACTATTAAAGGGTGAGCTTAACCATAGCTTAACCGATTTACTTCCTGAACCGTATATCTCTGCCTGGAAAGCTGTTGAAAAGATTTCTGTGGAGCGTATATATAATTTCTCATCTGTTATACAGAAAGAAGTGGCAGGTTATAAAATTATGGCCGGTTTATTAGAAGAGTTTGTTCCTGCGCTTATTCATAACAATACACATTATTATAAAAAACTGGTTAAACTCATTCCAAAGCAATATCACACCGATCTGACCGATATTTATTCTATAATACAGAGTGTGCTGGACTTTGTTTCTGGAATGACAGACTTGTATGCGGTAGATTTATACAGGAATATCAAGGGTATATCTTTTCCTTCAGAAACCTAAAGCTTTTAGGTAAAAATAAACCGTTTAAAATTTGCCGGTTGAAATATCTGTGGTGTCAGATGTTACCATCTGACACTAATTTAAATCTTCTTAGTATGGTTCCGAAAATAAAAAATCCGGATTGATTTGTGGCTAGCGTTTATCTTCCCCTGCCTTCGTCCCATTTATTTCTTTCATCCTGTAGTTCACGGGCCAGTTTCATTTCTTTATCTTTTGCCTTTACCTTATGTGCCTGAAATTCATCGGCCACTTCCTGGTAAAGTTCAGTCCTGTATTTAGCCTCATGCCTTAATTTGCCAGATTGGAAAATAACAAAAGCCAAACCAATGCCCAGCACAATAATGATCGTCCAAACGATGGTATTATAAGTGCCCTTATTAAAGGAAATTCCTAAAAATTTAATTTCGTTAACAGATGCATTGGCAGTAGCAAGCGAACTTTCTTTTCCGGTAACCTCTCCTTTTAAACTTGAAATATTGTCGGCTTGTGCCTTAATTTCCTGCCTGGCTTCCTGCAATTGTTTGCGTTCCTTTTTCAATGTGTCGTTAACGCTTTTCCATAAAGCAGATAATCGGCTTGGATTGATCAGTCTGGCACCATACAAACTTTTAGATTTTTTCAACATAAACTGATACTGACCGTTTAAAGATGGATCAGTGTTTTTAGTGGTATCAGGAGCGGTTTGGGCAAATGCAACGTTTAAAAATAGCATCGCGCTTAAAAACAATAAGGTTAGTTTAATTTTCTGCATAGTTTAAATATAGGTATTAGTGTGTAAAACTGCATTTTATCTGATTTGTGTTTAATAAAATTGTTTCAGGTTTTGGCAAATCGATAAAATTATTTTGGTTTAACATTCTAAATAACAATTTTATTTAAGTTTTATTATAAAATTGTTTACGATAGGTTAAATTTGTTTCATGCAAATAGGAATTATTGGGATGGGCGATATGGGCAAATTGTACGCTTTGTCGTTTGTAAATGCAGGTTATAAGGTATGTGGGGCAGATATGCCCTTACGTTTTACGGAGTTAAAAAATGAGCTTGAATCTAAAGGAGTAGAGGTTTTAACTGATGGCCATGAAGTGGCGCGTAAATCTGATTTTATTATTTACTGCGTTGAAGCCGAGAAAATTGATGAGGTGGTGGCTACTTTTGCACGCTCAACCAAATATGGAGCAATTGTTTCAGGCCAAACCTCAGTAAAACATCCTGAAATTGCTGCTTTTGAAAAACACCTTCCGATAGATACCCAGATTGTAACCTGCCATTCTTTGCATGGTCCGGCTTTTAGTCCTGAAGGGCAAACGCTTGTAGTGGTTCGTCACCGGGCTACCGACGAGGTTTATGCGCAGGCATTGGAAGTTTACCAATCTTTAAAATCGAACATTATTGAAATGGACGATTACCGCGAGCACGACCGCATTGTGGCCGATACGCAAGCGGTTACACACATGGGTTTTGAGAGCATGGGTTCTGCCTGGAAAAATGCCGGCTTTTTCCCCTGGGATAATCCTGCTTATGCGGGTGGAATCGATAATGTAAAGATTTTAACCACGCTAAGGATTTTTAGTTATAAATCACACATCTACGCAGGTTTGGCTATCCTAAATCCCTATGCGCAAAAACAGGTCAAATATTATGCCCAGGCAGAGTCTGAACTGTTTAAGCTGATGATCTGTGAAAATGAAACGGAGTTTAGGGAGAAAATTTACGCGGCCCGGGATTTCGTTTTTCATGAGAGCCGCTCACTTTTATTGCTGGATGATAACATCATGAAAGAGTTTAGCCTATCTGATGCGGACCATAAGCAGAAACCCAATTCGCATCTTAGTTTATTGAGTATGGTATACGCCTGGTATAAAATGGGGGTAAATCCTTACGATAACCTGATCTGCCAAACACCTCCCTTTAAATTGAGGCTGGGTATTGCCGAATATCTTTTTAAAAACGAAGTCATGTTGGAAGAGTCGATCAACACGGCATTATATGATAAATCAATCCGTGGAGATGATCTGGAATTCCATACGGCGGTGCACGAATGGGCATCCATTATTGGTTATGGCGACTTAAAGGGGTATAAAGAACATTTCGAAGCAGCCAAATCATTTTTTGCCAACCGGCTGAATGATGGCAGGGATTTAAGTGCGGAAATGATTAAAAGGCTTGGGAAATGATGTAAGATGTGTAATGTAAAATGGATGATGATAAAGTTTATGAGGAAAACAGATGAGTGATAAGCATAAAGCAGCCACAACGCTTGTTGTATTCTTCATCCATTTTTCCCTCATCCATTTTACCTATTCCATATAACATATAGACTTTATTTTATTCCCTAAAACCTTCGTTTCGCCAAAACAAGTGTTTTATATTTGCCTGCATGTCGGTATTGCTGTTTACCATTATCGTTTTATTAGGCGCTTTTTTAGCTGGATTATTGGGCTCGTTAACTGGCTTAGGTGGAGGAGTGATTATTATTCCGTTGCTTACACTGGCTTTAGGTGTTGATATCCATTATGCTATTGGTGCATCCATTGTTTCGGTTATCGCTACTTCTTCAGGCTCGGCTGCTGCTTATGTAAAAGAGGGCATCACGAATATCCGTATCGGGATGTTTTTAGAAATTGCCACCACCATAGGTGCCATTTGCGGTGCAATTGTAGCCGTTTACCTCAATGCAAATTATATTGCTATCCTATTTGGTTGTATTTTAATCTTTTCGGCAATTATGACTTTAAAGAAAAAAGTAGATCATACTATTTCGGAAAATACAGATAAATGGGCCAGGTTTTTTAAACTCAACGGCTCATACCCTGATAAAGGTATAAACCAGCCATACGCAGTGAAAAATGTACCGGGAGGTTTTTTAATGATGCTTTTTGCCGGAACCTTATCTGGTTTGCTGGGTATTGGGAGCGGAGCCTTAAAGGTAATTGCAATGGATAATATTATGCGTTTGCCCTTTAAGGTATCAACAACAACCAGTAATTTTATGATGGGTGTTACAGCAGCAGCCAGTGCTGTAGTTTATCTGCACCGTGGCCAGATTGATCCTGGTATTGCCATGCCCGTTTGCATTGGTGTTTTAACAGGGGCAACCGTGGGCTCGAAAGTATTGGTAAAGGCCAAAACCGATAAACTTAAAATTGTGTTTGCCATTGTTGTTGCTTTTTTGGCATTGCAGATGATTTATAAAGGAATAAGTGGATTATAATGGATGCAGGAAAAAAAGAAAATCTGAACGATAAGGATATTCAGTTAATTCTTGGAACACTTTTACGTGCAGGCGTAATCATTTCGATGTCGATTGTATTGATCGGCGGTGCTATTTTCCTCATCCACAACAAAGGAGCCATTACCAATTATAAAGTTTTTACGCCAGAACTCAGCAAGTTTTCTTCCATTACAGGCATATTTAGCGGAGTAGCCAGTTTTCAGGGCGATGCTATTGTACAGTTTGGCATACTGATGCTTATTTTTACGCCAATTGCACGAATCGTATTCGCAATTTTTAGCTTTTTGATTGAGCGCGATTACTTATATGTGCTGATAGGATTTATTATTTTGGCCATTATAACCATTAGCCTAAACGGCGGAATTGCGCATTAATTTTATCAGAAATTAAAATTAAACATCTAAAATTGTTATTTAAAGAATTATAAGACCACCGCCAATAGTGGTTCTAAAAAACGGAAAACTTTATCAAAACCCTTGCTACGGAATTGCAATTAGGGAGCCCGATAAAAGCCAAACCCGGAGAGATCTGTTAAAAGGAAAATATTGATGAAATAAAAGGATTTTTAAACCTAAAATTACGCGCTAAAGTGCTTTAAGTCAAAGCTATAATTAATACTTTAAACACGCTGATTGCCTATTGACATGCATTTTTCAGTTAAATCCCATCATATCAGCAATTTATTTGAAAAAATATTTAGCTAACTATTTGAAAATTAATAATTCTTGCCTATCTTTGCCGTCCCTTTCGGGGGATGTACAACCACCTTGAACGAAGCCCTACTGCTTCGATGGGTGTTAAAAAGAAAAGATAAAATGTCAGGAATTATTGGAAAAAAAGTAGGAATGACCAGTATTTTCGATGCAGAAGGAAGAAACATTCCTTGTACTGTAATCGAAGCTGGGCCTTGTGTAGTTACACAAGTAAAGACCGAAGAAAAAGACGGGTATTCAGCTGTTCAGCTAGGATACGATGAGAAAAAAGAGAAAAACACATCTCAACCGTTAAAAGGCCATTTCGCGAAAGCAAACACAACTCCAAAACGCAAGCTGGTAGAATTCAACTCATTTACAACTGAACTTAATTTAGGTGATGTTGTAACCGTTGACGCATTCGCAGAAGGCGATTTTGTTGATGTTGTAGGTACCTCAAAAGGTAAAGGTTTTCAAGGTGTTGTAAAACGCCACGGATTTGCCGGTGTTGGTATGCAGACTCACGGTCAGCATAACCGTTTACGTGCCCCGGGTTCATTGGGAGCATCATCATTTCCATCACGTGTATTCAAAGGAATGCGCATGGCTGGAAGAACAGGTGGAGACAGGGTAAAAATTCAGAACTTGCAGGTTTTGAAAGTTTATGCTGAGCAAAACTTATTAGTAGTTAGTGGTTCCATTCCAGGAGCTAAAGGTTCTTACGTAATCTTAGACAAATAATCAGATGGAAGTTAAAGTATTAAACATTTCAGGTAAAGAAACAGGTGCCAAGGTGCAACTTCCTGAATCGGTATTTGGTATCGAGCCTAACGACCACGCGATTTATTTAGATGTTAAACAGTATTTGGCTAACCAACGTCAAGGTACTCACAAATCTAAACAACGTAACGAGATTGCTGGTTCAACCCGCAAACTATACAAACAAAAAGGTACAGGTGGTGCCCGTGCCGGTAGCATTAAGTCTCCGTTATTTAACGGTGGTGGTCGTGTTTTCGGTCCTCAGCCACGTGATTACAGTTTTAAGTTGAACAAGAAATTAAAATCATTAGCACGTAAATCTGCTTTAGCTTACAAAGCAAAAGACAATAACGTGGTAGTTTTAGAAGATTTTAACTTCGATACAATTAAAACTAAAAACTACACAAGTTTATTGGCTGCGTTAAAAGTAGATAATCAAAAAACTTTGTTGGTTTTACCTGCACAAAATAATAATATCTATTTATCAAGCAGAAACGTTCAGAAAACTAAAGTAATCTCTGCAGCAGATTTAAACACTTATGATGTGTTGAACGCTGGTGTACTTGTGTTAACTGCTGATTCTGTTAAAACTTTGGAGGAGGCGTTTGCCAAGTAATATGGAAATTTTAAAAAAACCAATATTAACCGAAAAAGCTTCAGCTTTATCTGAGAAATCTAACCGTTTCACGTTCAGTGTTAACCACAAGGCTAACAAAATCCAAATCAAAGCTGCTATTGAGAAATTGTACGGTGTAACCATCGTTGCAGTTAACACAATGGTTGTTGATGGAAAAGCTAAATCTCGTTACACTAAAGCAGGTTTTGTATCAGGCCGTAGCCCGAAATACAAAAAAGCAATCGTAACGTTAAAAGACGGCGAAACAATAGATTATTACGCAACCCTTTAATTTAATCATTCATTATAACTATGGGCTTAAGAAAATTTAAACCAGTTACTCCAGGTACCCGCTTCAGAGTTGGTGCTAGTTTTACGGAGATTACAGCAACCAAGCCCGAAAAATCATTGGTTGTATCATCAAAAAAGTCTGGTGGACGTAACAATACAGGTAAAATGACTATGCGCTACATGGGTGGTGGTCATAAAAAATCGTATCGTTTAATCGACTTCAAACGCGATAAATTCGATATTCCTGCAACAGTAGCTACTGTTGAATACGATCCAAACCGTACTGCCCGCATCGCATTATTACATTATGCAGATGGCGAGAAGCGTTATATCATTGCTCCTGAAGGATTGCAAGTTGGTTCGGTATTATTATCGGGCGATAAAGCAGCACCAGAAGTAGGTAACACTTTAAAATTATCGAACATTCCATTAGGTTCTATCATCCACAACGTGGAGATCCACCCTGGAAAAGGAGCACAATTGGCTCGTAGTGCAGGTGCTTATGCACAATTAGCTGCCCGCGATGGTAAATATGCTACTTTAAAAATGCCTTCAGGCGAAACCCGTTTAATTTTGACTACTTGTCTGGCTACTATCGGTGCAGTATCTAACTCAGATCACGCAAACGAAGTATTGGGTAAAGCAGGTCGTAAACGTTGGTTGGGCCGTCGTCCGAGAACCAGACCGGTAGCGATGAACCCGGTAGATCACCCAATGGGTGGTGGTGAAGGTAGATCATCAGGTGGTCACCCACGTTCAAGAAAAGGTGTTTTAGCTAAAGGCTACAAAACCAGAGAACTTAAAAAATATTCTAATCGTTACATCATAGAGAGAAGGAAGAAATAATGGCTCGTTCGATAAAAAAAGGACCTTATATTGACCATAACGTAGAGAAAAAAGTAAACTCTATGAATGATTCAGGCAAAAAGTCTGTAATCAAAACTTGGTCTCGCAGATCAATGATATCACCAGACTTCGTGAATCATACATTTGCTGTACACAATGGAAATAAATTCATCCCTGTGTACGTTACAGAAAACATGGTTGGTCACAAGTTGGGAGAATTTGCTCCAACCAGAACATTCAGAGGACACGCTGAAAAGAAAAAATAATTAGACAATGGAAGCAGTAGCAAAATTAAACAATTGTCCAACCTCACCGCGTAAGATGCGTTTGGTTGTAGATCTTATCAGAGGTGAACGTGTAGAAAAAGCATTAAGCATTTTAAAGTTTACCAATAAAGAAGCAGCAATAAAAGTTGAGAAATTATTATTATCTGCTATCAAAAACTGGGAAACTAAAAATGAAGGTGCCCGCCCTGAAGAAAACCAACTTTTTGTTAAAACAGTAATGGTTGATGGTGGCCGTCAGTTAAAACGCTTACGTCCAGCTCCTCAAGGCCGTGGATATAGAATTCGTAAACGTTCTAACCACGTAACGCTGATTGTAGATAGTAAAAACACAGGAACAACTCAAAACTAATTAGGAAATGGGACAAAAAGCAAATCCAATAGGTGCCAGGTTAGGAATTATCAAAGGATGGGATTCTAACTGGTTCGGTGGCAACAACTACTCCGATAAATTAGTTGAAGATGAGAAAATAAGAAAATA
>Ga0308156_1000389_pt1 | contig 95144 bp, 91 predicted proteins | sample PhyAR2_FD_201041 | JGI IMG/M metagenome (GOLD analysis project Ga0308156, IMG submission 201041) | Phyllosphere microbial communities from UC Gill Tract Community Farm, Albany, California, United States - DLSL A.R2 | ecosystem: Host-associated > Plants > Phyllosphere > Unclassified | place: USA... | reverse complement strand
AAAAATTGTTTTAACCGTTTGGAAATTTGTTCTGGTGACCACAAACAACGGATTGCTTCAACAATAAACTTCCATAATAAAGAATCCAATTTAAGCTTTCTGTGGCCACGTTTGCGTCTAGATCGTGAAGATTGTGAAGCCATTTTCGCACTGTAAAATTCATTTTTAGAGTTAAGATGTAGTTCTCGATAGATTGTACTATGGTGTCGATTAATTTGTTTAGCAAATTGTCTCGGTGAGAAGTTTGCTTTTTGTACTCAAGCATTAATGCTGTACGATCTTCAAAACTTAGATGGGTATATGACAAGATAACACTCCTATATCCTCTTTAATTTGGATGGTTGTGTCGCACTTCAAGTTTTAGGTTGCCTATCTATAAATAATCAAAGTACATTTGCCAGAATTTCTGTTAACTACCTTTCTTAACAACAAGTATTTTTTGAGTGTATTGTTGCTTCGAGCAAAGCTTATCCATTTAGTTTGAGAATAAATTAACGAAATCAGTTCGAGTTGGTCAATAAATGTCTTTGTTGGCTTTACTCAATACAATGACATAAGTTAAAATCCGACTGCTTTGCAATATAGTAGTTTTTTGCAATTTTTTTGAAAGTTTACTGTGCGTCTACTTAATAAAAAACTTGTAATATAATTTTAAATTCGCTAAGATTGCGCTCAACGCAAATTGTTTGAAATACAATAACTTGCAATATATAGGGCCTATAGCTCAGTCGGTTAGAGCAGCGGACTCATAATCCGTTGGTCCCCAGTTCGAGCCTGGGTGGGCCCACCATATAAAACAACCACTTAGGTGTACTAATCCTAAGTGGTTTTTTAATTTATAAGATTTTAGTAAGCGTATGGTAAGCAACTGAAATCAACTTATTTCAACTTTCTTGCTTCCTCTTGTAATTGCCTATTTAACTCTTCCAACTCAGTATTTGGTTTAACAAGTTTCGTGTCGAGAACTTTGTCTTTTTCTAATTTTTTCTCATTATTGTATGAATCAATTCTATTTTTAGTGCTCCATGTGTTATCTCTTAAGCTTCTCCATGGGAATTTGATATATCTAGGTCTATTGTAGCCTTGAAGTTCAACAATAAATACACGGGTTTCGAGTAAATCAAATAATAAAATATGTACTCTTTCTAACCCCTTTTGTTGAGAAACTTCTTCAAGACTTTGATAAATCAATTCTGCGGTATCATTAATTAAATCTAGACTGTAAATTTGTCGCGCATAAATATGAAGCAGAAAAAGTACTCCTAAACTATCGAAGGTATGCAAGTTTTTTATTGAAATTAAATCATCCGCTTTCAGCTCCTTTATTTGCTCCCTTCCTTCATCATCGTTATATTCAAAAAGATACTGTTTTATACTCTGAGGCACTGTACTAAGAATTTGAAGAGTTTCTCCTTCATGCTGAGGATTTTTTTTAAGTATCTGCCAAAAAAAATTATCATAAAATCTTAATGTTATACCTTCTTTTTTTTCAATTCTTTCAACCCATTTTTCACCTAAAGTGGTTCGTCCCTGTTTAATTTTCCAAAAAATATTACTGTCACCATCAAGTTCTAAATCTTGATGAAAAAAATTAGAAAAGCCTTCGATCGTGTCTATATTTCTTATAGTTTTCAAAAGTGAAAATGTTAAGTCAAACCAATACATGCTTCTCGCAATGTCTATAGTCGCTAATTTTGGTCTAGCCATTCCTTAAAACCTCAAAAAAGTTGAATAGTCATAAAACACATTTTTTTATGACCTGTTTTTAACATAAAAAAAGCTATTAACTTACATCAATGTTGAAATAGGTTGAACTTTTGATGAAGAAACAAACAAATCACTTTGATTCAAAGCTTTTACTTACCACAAGTGAAGCTGCTGAACTTTTGAGTTTAAAACCTCAAACATTAAGAAGATGGGCAATTTATGAAAATGGTCCATTAACCCCTGTCCGATATGGGCGTTTAGTCCGCTGGAGTAAAAGAGAAATTTTAGATTTTGCTCGTGAAAACGATTGAAACGTATTTAAGTAAATCAAAAATTATCTGAGTATTTATTAATGAATATAGATTCTTATCCAATTGATGCGTTTCCTGAAATTATTGCAAATGCGATTCGGAAATCTGCTTTTTACCATCATGTACCAATTACTGTTGCTGCACAGTCATTTCTAGGTGAAATGACTTATATAGCTCAAGATAAAATTAATGCTCCAAGTGATAAAAGTGAAACAGGACAACCAGCCAGCTTGTTTTTATTAACAGTATTTGGAAGTGGCGAGGGTAAAGATGTTTGTAAAAATGATGCAAGCAGAATTACAAGAGAGCGAGAATCAAAAAAAGTTAAAAATTATCAACTGGAATTAGATCAATGGAATAGTGCTAGTCCAAAAGATAGAGGTGACAAGCCGCGAAATCCACGTTCTTTCTTTAAGAAAGCAACGGTACAAGGGATCATAAATGTCATGTCGACTGGTAGCAGTGATTCGTTCGGCTGGGTAACATGCGAAGGTGGTTATTTGTTTGGAGGATATTCTTTAACAAGTGAGACAGTCGGAGAAGCGATTAGTGTTTGTAATGATTTAGTAGATACAGGGCAAGCAAATGCTGTACTAAGGAATGATGAAGATAGTCGATTTTTTGACAATAAGCGTTTGACATTAGATATTTCAGTTCAAGATGTCGTAGCCAGACCAGCTTTGAATAATATTTTATTACGAGAACAAGGGTTTCTTGCGCGGGCTCTGTTTGTTTGTGCAGAACCTTTGCCGTTCATTAAGCTCACGAATGAAGCAAAGTTTTCCAAGTCATTCGAAGATCCCGCCTTGAAAACATACTGGCACTTATGCGAAAAGTTATTAGATAAAAAATTTACTTCTGATCAGCTAAGTTTGGATGATAAAAATAGAATCCTTATAGAAAAGTCTGAAGAGGCAGAGCAATTACATCTACAATATGAAAATTTTATTAATCAAGAGGTCGAGCCAAATGGTAAATACGACTTTATAAGACCTTACGCAAAAAGAACAAATCAATATGTTTTGAGAGTTGCTGCAATACTTGCATTCTGGCATGAGAAAGTAATAATTGATCAAACTGTTATGAAAGGTGCTATTGATATCTGTTTATTTTCTTTGAATGAATGGTGTCGGTATTATAATAAAATTGAAAAATCAAATAGCACATTGTTGTTAGATTGGATCCTAAGTCAAAAAACAACTAAAGTCCTTAAATCAAGCATATTACAAAATGCACCTGTCGTTTTGAGAAAGAAAGCTGCGAGAGATGATGCAATTCTCCATCTTATTGATATTAAGAAAATTAGAATTGAAAAAATTGGGAATAGTGATTACATTGTTTTAAACAGTACTTAGTACAAATTATGTTGCGGATTCGGCTATTTTTGCAATTATATATATAAACTGAACCATAGGTGTTAGCACAGGCTATGCTAAAGCTTGCTACTTTAGCAAAAAATAGCATAGCTTTCGCTTTGACCTGCTAAACATAATATATTGATTAAATTGGTAATAACTTAATTTAGCAAGTCTAGCCTATGTAAATCCAGAAAAGCTACATGTCGTGTAGATAATATCTTTTATTCAAAATTGTGAAGTTACATCTATATTTAGAAATTGTTTGGACTCCTTTGTAGCCATTCCAGTAAATCTAAACTCTACCTCTCCGTTATCATTTCGTTTTGTTTCCGCATGAAATGTACCTATGTCTGTTATATCAAAAAACTTTACAAGCTGATCATTACCAATAATTGCCTCTTCCTCATTAGCAATTAAGACATGTAAATCAGGATCAAAATTTTGTAATTGCTTGATTAAATCTTTAACCTTCATTTTGTATTATCTCAATAAATTATTTCGTATTTTTTTCCAGATACTGGATGAATAAATGACTCGTTACCCCATAAAAATTTTATAGGCTTGTTATAATCCTCTAAACGGATTAAATCATAAGTCCAAATATCTAAAGTTTTTTCCTTATGTTCTTCTGGACGATATTGTGAAAAAAATCGAAATTCTATCATATTTCCATCGTCATCTAGTGCTTTCAATGAACGAGAAAATCTATTTTTAAAATCTTCGTACATTTTAAGTATCCATTAAAAATATTTGCAAAGTTCAACTTGAGTAAAAAAGACATGACTACAAAAATTCTTAGTTGCAAAGTACATTGCAATTAGAAAAATTGTTCCAGCTATAAGCCAAAAGTATCCAGTCAGCTTCCAGTTCACCACATCATTATTCCCACAACGCCCACAGTAAGAATAGTAGTGTTTTATACGAGCCCCGCAGTCTTGACATTGTTTATGGTTAATTAGATTTTTACTCATTTATTCCCCAACTAAGTAATTATGGTTTTTTAAAGTAGCACAGTTTTATAAAAATGTCTTTTTTTAAACATAAAAAGATGTTATAAAAAAGACATTCGCTATCTTATTGGACTTTGTTTTTATGAATTTGAATATGTTTGATGATGAATCTCTAAAGGATTCAGAACCCACACCTTGCGACTTCTTCAGTGGAGAAGAAGCTATCGTAAAAGCTAAAGAGTTGGGTTTACCTGATCCCTATATAGTTACACAAGCAATCATGGTCGGTGACTCAGAATTTAGAACCAATACAATTTTTAATAAAGCAAGGTTTATTGCTCGTTGGGGAAAAATTGGAGAACAGCTTGCCTTACTTCTTAAAAAATCTGATCCAGCTTGGGTATACCATAATGAAAGCCAACCAAGACTAGAAAATACTGATAAGAAAATCCAAATTATTTTCATGAGCGGCAACTTAGCCCTTGGTCATCCAGAGCTTGTGTTATCAGCTTTGTGTGAAAAAGGCTTCATGACATTGAAGAATATTAAAGAGAATCAATCTAGTTATGATGACACTTCAAAGCTAAGAACTTGGATTCTTTATTTCCCTTCTACATCCCATCCAGCTTACACAGCAAACGATATCCCAACGATTCCTTTTGAAATTGCATACCCAACAAGTTTTGTACAAACACCTGATAAGACAAAAATTGACATATTACCAAGCAATCACACTTGCAGAATTGCATTTGAGATAGATAATACTCATCCATTCGGGAATGATCCTAAAAAGCCAATATTGAAACCATCTAATGAAATCAAACCAGATGATTTTGATATCCAGCTTGTAGTCTAATTTGAGGTTAACGTGTTTAGTAAAGATCGTTTAAGGATTGCTAAGGACTTACGAGGTTTTAGTAATACTGATTTTGCAGAAAAATTAAGCTGCTCTCTATCAAAAGTGAAACAGCTTTTAGATGCAGATAAGGAAATCAGTGAAAATGATCAAACCGAAATCTGTAGAGTCCTAAACTTGCCGATGTCATTTTTTATTGAAAATGATATTCAGCCACATGAAACTGAACAAATATTTTATAGATCTGTCGCTAGAATTAAAGCACAACACCGTAAGGCAAATGAAGCTTACACTCTGTTAGCTAAGAACATTAATACTTATTTGCTCAATAAGGTTAAATTGCCTCAGTTCTCACGTCCAGATTTGGATATCACTGAGATACAGGATCAGCACTATCGTTATGTTGATCATATTGCAATTCAGCTACGAGCCTTATGGGGATTAGGGGTTCAACCCATTAATAATATTGTCTCTCTCTGTGAGCTAAAAGGTATTCGCGTTTTCAGACTTCCAAATGAAGTTAAAGAAATTGATGCACTATCCTTTTTCGATGATGAAAATGGTTCGCCATTCATGTTTGTCAATAATTTCAAGTCAGCAGAGCGTTCTCGCTTCGATTGCGCACATGAGCTTGGGCATATCATCATGCATACTCATAATCGCAAAGTGCGCGAAGAAAAGGACAATAAGTTATTAGAGATTGAAGCAGATCAGTTTGCCTCTGAGTTCTTAATGCCAAGTGAGGCTTTTTTTGCAACTACTCCACGTTATTTATCAATCGAGAATATGATTGATTATAAGAAAACTTGGAGAACTTCATTGAAAGCAGTGAACTATAGAGCTCATAAACTTGGTCTGATTAGTGATTGGGTAAATCGTAGCAATTTGATGAAAATTAACTCGCTTGGTTACCATGTCGAAGAGCCTGAAGAAACCCACCGTGATGAAAGTATGATGATTCCAAAGATTATCTCATTGTTAGTTTCCCAACCTTCTTTTGATAAAAATAAAATGTTGGATGAAATAGGTATTTCTGAAGATGATTTCAATCAATTAACCTTTGATGCACTTGCTAAAGCAGACATTCCGAAAAAGACAACAAAACTATATCTTGTGGAGTAATTACATTTTGTTATAGCAGTTTAAATCTGATCTGATAGGTACTTATTTTAATATATCTGTAAGGTTGAAATTAAGCTAAATTTTTTTCCATCATGCGATTATTGCATACATCAATTAATTTTAACCAAGATGGCTAGTAAATGTCTAAATTTAAAAAATTTAGACATTATAATTCTGAATATTTTGATTATATTAACAATTTTGATCAATTCGAGTAATTAGAAATGACTATTTATACTTTTGAAGAAAATAACTTAATGCAAATCGAAAAAACGACTTTTTTAGATGCTGAAATATTCGAAAGGTCTCATTTACAGAAAGCTATAAAGAATAATATTAGTGTGATTGCTTCCGATTGTTTAGTCATTGCAGAAGAATATTCTGAATGGGATAGTTCAAAGAAAAGAATTGATCTTTTAGCAATTGATAAAAATGCTAATTTGGTAGTTATCGAATTAAAACGAACTGAAACAGGAGATCATATGGAGCTTCAAGCAATTAGATACGCTTCTATGGTTTCAACTATGACACTTGACTTGGCTGCTGATATTTTTTCTAGATATAAGCAAATAAATGGATTCCCATCTTATGATAAAGATAGTGCGTTAATGGAAATATCAAATTTTGTTGATATTGAGTTGGATGAAAGTTCTTTTGCTGATGATGTACGTATTATTTTGGTTTCTCCAAATTTTTCAAAAGAATTAACTACATCTGTGATGTGGATGAGTGAGCGTAACATTAATATTACTTGTATTCGTATTCAACCTTATGCTTTTAACGGCTCTATACTAATTGATGTACAACAAATTATTCCATTGCCAGAGATTAAAGATTATCAAATTAAAGCTCAGAAAAAGTCAGAAGAAAGAAGAGAGGCAAAGACGACAAGTCAAAAGGATTATTCAAAATTTTTATTCAATGGTGAAATTTTAAATAAAAGAAATCTCGCTTATGAAATAGTTAGAACACGATTCAATGAATTATCTGAAAAGACGTTTAAAAATCTTTATTCGGATTTTATCCAATTTGATTATATAGACGGATTGATGGTGAAATATGAAGATGTTGCTGAAAATAAACAAGATCGCTATTTCTATGAAGATAACAAAGTACTAAAAATGGATAATGGCGATAGATATGTCGTTTCAAATCAATGGGGACGAGGCAATATTTACAAATTGATTGAAGTCGCAAATAATTTGAATTATGAAATAATTGATCAGTCAAAAACAAGTGTAGTTCGATACTATGAAATAAATGATCATTTAATAGAGCAACTTGAAGATAAAACAATCATTGTCTCCAGAAATGGAGAAAAACTTAATGCCTATCCATTTTTGGAAAAGTTAGGTCTTGAGCATGACATATCCTCAATTAATAGGAATGGCAAAAAGAAGAATACTCGTCAACTAGGAAAAGAGTTATTAGATAAATTTTTAACCTAATTTTTTATTCAATAACGTAAATAACTCTATATGAATGTAATTTTAAAAATACTTAATTATACGCTTTTATAAATAATATATAGTAGTTCAAATTTAATCTGTTAAGAACTTTAAAAAAACAAGCATGAGATCAGATTTGAGCTATTAAAACACCAATAATTAGAATTTAATGTGCTAATTAATTTGCAGAATCTTTCTGAATAGTTAGATTTCTGCAATAAAACCATTATTAATTTAAAATGACAAACTCAATCACTAAAAAGCCGCCTGTTGCTGCTTCGCCTTTTGTTGTAATTGCTTTTTGTCTTGCGCATCCATCTCAGCTTTCATTTTGTTATAACTCGCTTTATCTTTGATCTGTAAAAAAGTGGTCGTGTCAGGCCAGCCACGATAGACCACAATAGCCATACCGTTCTTAAAATTCCACGTAAAGCTTGCTTCTCCTACATTTGTATTTCCTGAACGCTGGCTTGGTTGACCGTATTTGCTGGCCACTAAGTTAGCCACTTCTAAAATTTTCCCCGTATTCACAAACGCTGGAAACTTGTATTCAGCATATGCAAATTGCCCGTTTGAGGTATAAGCAAAATTTAAATCCGTTGCACCTTCTAGTACACCATTTGCATTGTATTTATCAACCCAATACTGATCCTCTTCACGGATCGGCTTCACTGCTGTGCCTGCGAGTACGGTACGCATTTTATCGCGTGAGATGCCTTTTAGTTCGGCATTGAATAACTTAGGGTCGGCGAAGACAGATGTCGAGAATATTACTGAACAAGCAATGATGGCAGAACCCAATAAATGACGCATAAGATGGTTTCCTAATTATAATGATGTGAGGTGGTTGAGTTTTAAAACGCACTCGAATCTTGCTTTTGACTGTCATCATTTGACTGATCTGATTCAACTGCTGGTGAGTTGTTACTCGCCCCAGATTGAGTTTTTTCAGTATCATGTGATCGTGAGGATGGTTGAGTCGATTCATTCCAGCGTTTATCGAAGTCTGCTCGCTGACGATTAAAATTCTCTTCGAACTCAGCGCGTTGTTTTTCAAACTGAACCTGACGAGTATTTTGTTCATCTATGAACTGGATCAGTTTTTGATAAATCGGTGTGGCCTGTAAAAGCTTTGGATTTAAATCAACGAGTTCCCTAGTCTGGTCATAATGCTGTTTGGTTTCGAGCCATTCTTGCTGAGTGATTTCAACCCAAGTTTCAGCCAATAGATTTCGTTGGTTGGTTAAATCATTTTTGGTGAATTCTTGAATAGATTTATAGAAATGTTCCTGACCATCACCGCTACGACGTTCATAACGATAAGCAAAACCATAATTGTTATAGGTGTTACTGCTTTCAAATGAATTGATTGACGTTTGAGACGCTGTAAATTTGGCATTAGGATCATCGCCCATAATGACTCTGTCATTTTTTCCGACCTGCACTGAAGAAGAGTTATTCTCTTCTCCAGCAGTCGTGGCATGAGTTGAATCTTTCTTGCTACAACCGTTACCAATCAACAGAGTCAGCAAAACCAGAGCAAACAATCTCTGTTTCGACATTTTAAAATTCCTTATTATTTTTTATTGGTGCTGGTTGATGCTGGATAAGTTTTAAATCCTAATTTTTTTCGGTTTGCGTTCAATCCATCAATATCTTTTTGATTAATCTTACTTATTGAATGGTTAAGAGCCTTCATTAATAGGTTTTTGTCAGTAGAGCTACTTTTTTCAGGATTACTCCAGATTGCATCACTATACCAATTTGATTCGATCGGTAGATTTCTATCCTTGACTGTCGCAATGACCACAGCAGTGGTTTGTCGATCACTTGTGCCAGTACTATATATGAACTGAATAACAGCATTGGCAGTTTTTAAGCGTTGGCATAAATCATCATAATTCTCAAGCTCAACACCATACTCTTGAATAATGGCAGTTAATTCATTACTGGCATTGTAACCAATTGAACAATTAGAAGCTGCAAATGTACTGGTTCCGATAGCACTCAATAGACTGAGCAAAAATAGTTTTTTCATGAAAATTATCCTTTCTGGTTATAAAAGTTAACGAATAGTACGAATCAGCGTATTTTCTAGATATCGATTGGAAAAGTTATTCTCAAACCAACGCATGGTGGCTTGCCCAAAATAGATGTTGGTATAAACACGACTGGCAACACCGATGACTGAAACGGTTTGCCAAGAGCGAGTCATAATCGCAACAGGACTGCCGGTTTGATCGAATTCAATAAAGACCGGATCAAAACCATAGTTATTCTGCGCACCTTTAAACTCGATGATGGTCTGTTTTAAATGCTGATTAATCTCTGCGTTGAGCGATGCTTTAAACATGCGTACTTCATGGCCTTGTGCTAAAGCCTGTTCGATAAACAGCTTTGCGGCTAAGTCTTTTTCTGAGATATATGCACCATTACGAATGCGACGATTCGCTTCATCAAAATTTGACTCTTGAAACACATATTTTTCTAAATAAATGGTGCTGAAGTTTCGTTCTTTTAACTCAAATTTATCATTGACTAATAAAGGATTAAGCTTCATCTGGTTATTGCCATTTGAGTTTTGACTCAAAACCAGAAACTTATCTCGAATCGCGGGATTAGCAATTTCATCCCAAACCCGTTGTGTGCCTTTACTGACCCAACCGTCATAAGCCTGAATACCTTTAGAGACAGTCCCCATGGTGGTGTTTGCTGCATTTTGCATGTGTTGGCAGCCACTTAATGAAAGGCCTGCAACAGATGTGAAAATGATGAAAGATTTCTTATTCATATAAATGTCCAAAAAACTATATTGAGGATTATAGTCCGTGGACTAATAATCCGCAAACTCTAATAGTTTTATTCTTTGAATGAATAAAACGTATGAATGATTTGCCTCAACAGATCGGATGCTTGGTACGCAAATACCGTACAGATAAAAAAATAAGTCAAGAGAAATTAGCTTTACTTTGTAATATCGATCGTAGCTATTTGGGTCGGATTGAGCGTGGAGAGGTCAACATTACCGTCATCAAGCTTTGTGAGATCGCTTCTGTCCTAAGTATCAGTCCCAAAGATTTACTCCCCGATCTATAGAATAGTTCTCTAAAGAAAATATTAGTTTCGGTCATAAACTTCCCATTTTATTAAAAACTAAGAATTACTTAGTAATACAAATACTAAGTAATCCTTAGTAAAAAATCAATGAGAAGCTAAGAAAATCTTAGTTTTAAAATTGATTAATATGAATGCAATCTAATTATTCGAATGTATTTGCCATGCGTTTACGCCTTGCGCGTAAAGCAAAAAACTTATCTCAGGAACGCCTTGGAATTTTGGCTGGTATTGATGAATCATCTGCAAGTGCCAGAATGAATCAATATGAGAAAGGCAAACATACCCCTGATTTTTTAATGGCTTCTCAAATTGCTAAAGTACTCGATATCCCGACTGCCTATTTTTATATTGAGGATGATCTATTAGCCGAAATCATTAAAAAAAGTCATTTATTAGGTTCGCAAGAAAAAGAAAGAGTTTTGAATTATATCCAGACAATGCAATAAAAAACTATTATTGCCTACCTGAATATTTAGTACAGTAATCAATACCAAATTTTTTCAGTTGGACATCAATTTTTAAACTCGACGTTGCAATACTCTATTACTTATGCAAGAAAGTGACTCATTATTTATCATTACAAGCCTGATAAACATGAGTCTTTTTGAAAAAATATTGATTATATTTAAGATTAAGAAATATTTATTGGACGTTCCTTTTTTATTTTTTTTATAAAATTCAATTTTTTATTTGTCAAAAAAATACCAGTAATTATCAGCATTCCTCCCAAAAGTATTTGAATCGAAATAGATTCATGCAAAAGTACTGCACCGAATATTACAGCAGTTAATGGATTCAAAGCAATAAAAACGCCAGCACGAGTGGCGCCAATTGTCTGAATACCATCGTAATACCAAATGTATGCTAAGGCAGAGCCAATAGCACCAAGATAAAATAGGCTTAGAATAGCACTCGATGATAATGTCTTTATATCAAGATCTACTGTTTTCCCATTTATGTAGGCGGTAATGAGCAGTAAAATAGTTCCTACATAAATTGAATAAGTAACGGTATGCAAGGCACCTATTTCTTTGACAATTTTTTTACTAAAGATACTGTAACTCACCCAACTCAACACACAACCAAAAATTAAAGCATCACCCATCCAGCGATTCGAATTTCCTGCTAAAGTGTGTGGCATCTTACTTATAATCACTATTGCAGCTCCTGCTAAACAGAATGTAATTCCGATTAGTTTTTGCACAGAGATTTTTTCACGATATACAATGAAAGAGAAAACGGCCATCAAGGCTGGATTAGAAGCGACAATCAGTGATGCACGAGATGCATCAATATAATCTAGGCCATAAAAAAAACAGATATTGTAAAGATATATTCCACAAAAACCCAAACCAATTAGCGTTAATATCTGCTGAAAATTTACTCTTTTAAAGCCACGATTAAAAAAAATTAAAAAAAAGCTTAGACTTAAACTTGCTATAACAAATCTTAAACTGGCAGCTAACAAAGCGGGTATCTCATTGGAGATATACCGACCAGCTACAAAGGTTCCTCCCCAGATTACAGAGACTAAAGATAACTTAAGATATATTACTTGTGTCGAATTCAAAGAAATCTTTTGTTGTATCATGATTCAATTACTACTCAATATTGGCTAGTTTTAAAGAGTTAAAGTTCATGGTCAATGTAAGGATCTCTCGTTGAGCATGGCTTCCACCCAACAATTGCCATTTGTCACAAGTATTGACGAGTATTTCATGACATTGTGCGTATTGTTGTTTACTAAAAAATAAAATGGCATTCAAAACATTCAATCCAACAATATGCACATCTTTTTCAATACCGAATCCATCACTTTCTGCAATCATTTTTTCAATAAGAAGCGTTTGTTGAGATGCCGAAAATGCTAAAGCAGCATGAATTTTGTGAAAATATGAAATCGATGTACCAATACTACCTGCCCACAACGTTGCAAGTTGCTTCCATATGTTTTCAAACATTTCGTCAGCAGACTTTAACCTTAGTCGCCATAGAAAACCAACAGCATCAAGGTCTTGTTTAGCAAAAGGGGTATCTTTCAAAGCATATAACTCATTGAATGATCTTATTGCAAGAATATCCTGGCCCAAGCGCTCATACGCGATAGCTAAATGCCAATACACGTGCATTCTCATACCAACATTATCTATCCAATTCGCTTTACAATTATTCAGAAAATCACATAATTCCTTCCATTTTTCTAACTCATGTAATACGTGAGTTACAGCATGAATCCCATAAATATTTTTAGGTTTTAATGTAATAGATTCAAGACCGAGCTCTAATGCAAAGTCAAAGGAATGCTTTTCGCATAGTACAAATGAATGAATTGCTAAATAATATGCATAAAGATAATGTGTTTGAGGTATATAGCGATGGCAATAAGACAATATTTCGAATTGGTCTATTGTTTTACCAGTACAAAAATTAACCATATGCTGAAAAAATATGGCAATAACATCTGTTGGATAAATTTCTATGTGAGAGGTTAATCTTATAGAAGTTGTTTCGTAATCAAAATTTACCCATGCTGTTAAAGCTTCGTAAATATGCTTAATGTTTGATTGAGATACTAGCTGTATATCCATTTGAGCTAATACGATTTTAAACTTATAAAAGTCCTTCATTTCACAAGATGTAATCGAATCAAATCCTGTTAAAAGCTCTTTATATATTTTTTGTAACGGACTATTCGGGATGAAGTCTTTGGATACATCATTTAAAGATAAAAATGCATCATTAATCTCTGGCCAAATAGATGAAATACCATCTGTATTTAACGTTTTGTTCATAAAAAAACTCAATGTTCGTCGCTTACTTTTTCTAGAAGAGTTCTAACAAATTTTTGCTTTATCTCTTTTACTGATATAATTATCTAAATAGTGATTCATATGGAAATGAGTAATTACTCATGAGATTAAAATGACATTAACTCAATTAGAGATATTTTCAGTTGTTGCTGAACGACAAGGATTTTCGACTGCGGCTGCTCAATTAAAAATTTCGCAATCAGCAGTATCGCATGCTATCAAAGCATTAGAGGATGAACTTGGTGTAAGTTTATTAAACCGCCAAGCGGGTTCTGTTGAATTAACCGACATAGGAACTTGTCTCATAGAACGCTCAAGAATGATATTAGGTTTAGCAGAAACGATGAGGCAAGAGGCCGCGGATGCTCGTGGCATGAAACTTGGAACATTAAGAATAGGTTCATTTGGTCCTACATCATCTATTCAACTACTTCCTATTATTCTTCAGGAATATAGAAAACTATACCCCAACATTGAAGTTCATATTTCTGAAGGACCTGATAATCAGGTTTTACAATGGATTATGGATCGACGAGTTGATGTTGGATTTGTGACATTACCTGAAGACAAATTTGATACTTATGCATTGATTGAGGATCAAATGGTTGTTTTGTTGCCTGAAGGTCATCCACTCTCATTGAAAAATACTATTGTTTTAGAGGACTTATGTAATGAACCTTTCATTCTTACAGAAGCAGGTTCTGGAGATCTCGTATCAAGACTATTTTTAGCCAAAAAATTACAGCCGAATATTCGTTATCGAACATCGCAGTTAATGAGCACATTCGCCGCAGTTGCTCGTGGTGATGCAATCACCATAGTCGCTGAATCTGCATTGCCAAATATTCCTCTTTTTCCCTATATTAAGAAAAGTTTACATCCATCGATAAAAAGAAATGTAGCCCTAGCTGTTCCTGATGAAAGACAATCATCACCAGCAACTAAAGCATTTATATTGTTAGCACAAAGAATTTTAAAAGCAAAAGCCATTTGATCTAAATTTAAAATTTCCTTTCAATAATAAATACGAAAAATGAATTTCTAAATAGGACTTAGTTTAGAATAACTCTCCCCCCAAGCTTATAAAAAATTACTCATAAAATTCTGGGCTTCTTTTTCATTCAAAATTTTAGAAATATCTCTTGGTAATTCTTCACCACAAGTCACGTACACATAACGTCTTAGATCATATTCTTCATAGCTTTCAGCGTAGGTCTTATAACGCTTAATAAACGATAAGTTTAATTGCGGAAGTTGTGCATCATCCCATTTTTGCTGGGTTCGGCTGTAATAAAACTTCTTGCCAAAGGTGTATAGCCGACCTGCCTGTTGGCGATTCCCACGAAATACGGCATAAGTATTCATGTACTTTTGCCAGAGTCGCAAGTCATTCAATGCTTTATCTTTCTTTGGTTGGGACACAATCCGATTAATGATTCGAGTTAGTTCAACTTTTTTTTGAACAATAACATCCTGTTTAAAACGCCAAGTCCAAGAATAGCTTTTACGCGGTTCACGAAAAAACTTCTTTTGATGTAGAGCATATTTCTTGTGGCTCAGCCTAACCAGTTCAGCATCAGATGATCCAAAAGCTAAACTCAGAAAAGGCTTTTGGAATACAGATCTGAGTGCTTCTGTATCTTTAAAATAACGATGGATAAGCTCAATATCTTTTAACTCAACTTCTTTATTCCAAGAGGTCGGGGTTAACTCGTTAATCTTATCTTGAACATGGCCCTGCTGAGATTTAGCTGTAATTTCTGAATCAAGAGAATGCTTACAGTGCTGCTGGCTGGTCGGTGTAGTGATCAATAAGGTAAACAGCCATTTATTGCTATAAACCACATCCTGCACAATCAGGTCGGCAATGGGAAAACCTTGTTTCAAACGATAGTTACGCTGCCGACTGGTCAAATTCAAATGATATCGCTGGGTCAATTTTGCAATGACCTGTGCAAGATCAACCTCTTTTTTAAGGTAAGTATCAATCTCAAAATGGATGTAATAGTAGGCACCGCGAGTCACTTTATCCTGAATTTTTTGAGCGGTGTATTTAGTGTGTGGAGAATAATCAATCATTTTTTGTCACTCAACAATACAGTTCACAGGTAAGTCGGCAATACACTGATTTCATCAAATTGGACGTTTTTCTAAGCACTGTCATTCGACTAAAGTAAAGCCTTAATTTAGGCACTTTTAATGTTTGAGCGTCAGCTTAAATATTCATGGCATTAGCCATGTTTATCTGCCTCGTCACCTCACTTCGTAAGGTGACAATAAAGTAGTTCCTAAACGACGCCCACCGACCTAATAAGTTGATCTTATATCAATTGAATTTATATATCAATAATACTAATATATAAATTAGTTTTTCAAATATAGTTTTAATTTTTAAAAACTTTGAGGCCAACTAAATTTATGCGACTTCAATTGACGCTCAGATCACTTTATAGCCTGTTCTTTTTTTACGGATTAGTTAGCCTAAATCTATGTTTTTAATTTGAATGAAAGGAGTATCTATAACGATGCCATTACATGAAAAAGCTTCATATAAAAAAGATGGTCAATGGATAACGATTACACCTGAGCAACTGCGAGATCCAGAACAACTTGCATTAGCTAGAGAAAAACAATTCTATGATTCTGAAGAACAAAAGTATGAACTGTTTATCCGCAATAGAGAGAACCTACCCCACTTCTACAGAAAAGGAATTGTTCGTCATAATCTAGATCGGCAAAGTGATTCCAGTGAACACGACAAAGCGGTGATAAAACTTCTTACATTCTTAGAAAATAATTCTTCTCTGCATTTGAAATCCTATTTTTTTCGTGCTTTTAAGGATAAAAAATTGCATAAAATAGCAACAATGCGTGACTATGCTTGGGCTAAAGAGGTTACTTTTGCAGTTTCTGAAAGCGGATATGTCAGATTTGATTTATTAGGTCGTCCGAACACTTTAAATTGCACTGAAAATAATCCATTTGTTGCTTTTGAAGTGGTTGATACCCATTTTTCGTCTAAAGCATCTTTTCTGGCCTTATTAGAACTCAGTAAGAAATTACCTTTCGTGATTGGATATTTCTTTGTACAAAATACACCATATTTGAATTGTCCCAAGACATCAGAAAACAAGGGATTTTCTTTTGTTCAATTAACTTGCTATATCAACGATGGTGATTTCTGGATCAGGGATGAAAGGATCAGTGATACCGTGACTAATGCCCTCAAAAACAATCCTGATGCATATTATGAATACATTTATGAGAAGGTAAAAAAAGAATTTATGGTTAAAAGACGTTGAATCGAAATTATTAGCTCTTCAGCGTAATATCAATAAAATAATTTTTTTTAAATTCTTTATATCAATAATATTGATATAAAGAATTATCTAAGTTAATCTGTTTGTATATCAACCGAATTGTGGATTCACCATCCATCCTGACTTTTCTTTTTTTGAAAGTTTTTTGGATGGCTGACCACCATTCAAAAACTTTGATACATATTGCCCTGAATATAAAGACCAACCATCTTTGTATTCGCCGATGTAGCGGACTGCTGGAGAAATCTCGCTCGGTACGCTGCAACGGGGGCTAGAGAATTGCAATATTCTCTTTCTATCCGTTCATTCACTTTTTAAGAGTTCCAAGCAAATAAAAAGTGGTTGGGCGACAAGGACACGGGAACCTATAAGTCGATGATGTTTTTGATCGGTGAAATGGTCATCAGGTTCAATATGAGTCTGATTAGATGAAATATTGAGGTATCAATATCTCATTGAAACCCTGTTTAGAATGAGACAGTGAGGAGCAGCACAGGACGTGCGATGGTCTCCGATAAAAACTGAGTGTGTATGCTCGATCGAACAAGTTTTTTACTTGGAAGAGTATGCTCATTTCCAGTCACGATGGCTGCTGAGAGTATAGTGATGTACTAGGACTTTGAGGCTAACGCTGGAGAAGTTGGCACCGTTTGGCGCAAGCTGAATGGGTCGCTGGATAGCTTAAACGTGTAACGGCATTAATCGATAGATGCTGACTGGAGTGTAAGAGCTTTACCCTTGTTGAAGTTGTGTATGCATCATATCCCGATATTTTTAAGGAACTACGGTCGGGGGAAACTGGAAGTATGTATGCAAGCGAGAGGATAAGCGGTCTGCATGGTAAGACATTCAGAACTAACTTGGGAAGCACTTAAAAAATAGACTTGAATTGGTTAAGAGTCTGCTGTGTTTTTTAAGTGTGGGAGCGATGGTGAGTAGCGCATATAAGACAAGGCAACTTGTTGAAATTGTGATCCCCCCGACCCAAAGCTTTTTTTAGGTCGGAGGAATTAAGTGAGATAGCTAGCTGAAAGCGAATCCTAAAACAGTCTGAAGTTATTTATATTCAGATTGCTCACTGCGAAAACTGGAGTCGGCACATGTGTGAGCATGTTCGGTAATATGTAAAAAGAAAGGTTAAGGAAGCATTGGTCGTGTTTCTAAGTCAGGGATTGGTCTCCCTGACTAGACCAAGGTTGATAAAGTATAAGTATTCTGATGTTTGGTCACTGATGATAACTGACTTATACGGGTTAGCCTGAGACTTAAATCAGGATAATGCTACACCAGCATGAAAATATCGTGGCTTGTTTTTCCATATGAGGCAAGCATAAAACTGTTGTTTTACAACAGAAATATGAAGTGGACTATGGCCTGAATCGGCATGAAAAAATTGAATAGTCAATCAAGGCGTTAAAATTTGCTCAACAAAGAGCATCAACAAATGAAAATTAGGCTCGATTCTTTTTAGAACGAGCCTTGCTTTTAGGTGAAACTAAACCAATTTAACATGTCTAATCTAAAGTTTTTTACAAGGTATTTCATGATGGACAATTTAAGAATTTCAATATAAAAAGAGTCATATTGATATTCTTATTTATTTGATATGATTCCCAATTTTTATCTACCAAGAAAGCTTTATGATCATGAAAAGGAATACTATGAGTTAAAGGTTTTGCAAAGGTTTCAAATAATAATTATTTTAGCTGAGCCAGGTGCAGGTAAATCATCACTGCTGGAAAATTTTTCTAATCAGCTAAATGTAAAAAAGAAAATGGCTAATATTGGACTTCAAGGTGTCTACAAAATTAGTGGCTATTCAAGTTGACTGCAATAAAAAATATGATAGAAGCCTGTTAGGCTTCTATCAGGAGACTTATTTAGCCGATTGATATAGTTTTAATAATTTCAAATATTTTTTTAAAATTTGAAAATTGAATATCACAAAATCCTGCGTCTTTGTTTAAAATATATTCTGCAAAATTATTTTTACTTAAAGCCACTGAACTCTGCCATTTAAGATCATCTGCCTTAAAAACTCCGCTATCAATAATCACTTGTTTATCTGTTTTGTTTTTCTCTTGAACCTGAAAGTTTCCACATTTACTATTACCGCTTTTATGAAATTCTAAACCATCAAATAATCGTCTTCCATATTGATCCTCTTTCTTTAAATCAGCCTCTGAATAGTAATATTCAATAGATATTTGATCCAATTCTTCACTTATCTTAGGGATACAAAGAGCATACACATTGTTTCCTAAATCTGTATAAGGATTTTCACCATACTCCTTCAAAATTAGTGATTCATCTCTATCGAAGATGCCAATAATTTTTCTTGATTGAGGAACTTTTTTCAAGTTTTCTAACATAGTTTTCAATGCTGACGATCCCATCTTAAACTCATCATTAAATTTAAGAAATTCTATATCAAGCTCAGTGTACTCATCACTTAACTGTTCATAAGCAGCTAGCAAATGTTTCCAATCTGTTTTTCCCTCTGTAATGATCAAAGGTTTATTGGAGCGCAGAATTTCATCTTTGAGAATATTTAGTTCTTCTTTATGTGCATTCGTAATATCTTGGAATAGAGTATAAGCCTTTGCAAATTCCTCGAAATCATCTGCTCTTTCAATAAGTACTCCATCTGGCATATTAACCATAATGTAGTCATCAGTTTGAAAATTATGTGAAATTCCAGCAAGTAAGAAGGGGGAATGAGTCGTGATAATGAATTGAACTTTGGGAAATAGCTGAATTAACTGTGGTAATACTTGATATTGAAGTTCAATATGTAGATGAAGGTCAACTTCATCAATTATGATAATTCCTTCTATCTCATTTAAATGTATACTCTTTGATATTTGTGCTCTATCTGAATATTTAATTATTGTTGCAAAAATACCCAACAGAGTACTTTGACCCGCAGATAAATTATCAAGTGTAGGAATAAATAATTCTCCTGTATTTTTTTCTACCAACTTGATGCGCGAGTGTCCATGTCCTCTAAAATTTAAATTAATAGAGATATCTTTTTGAACAATTTTAGAAAGAATATTTTCAATATTTTCAATAGATTGCTTTAATAATTTTAATATTGGCAAATCTGTTGAGGTTGTTACTTTGTCTTCTACAAAAATTAAATCTGCTCTAGAATCTAAAAATACTTCTAAAATCCATTGCTTAACATCATTAATCGATCTACGAACTAAAATCTCTCGATCTAGTAATCCATTAAATCTTTGAGGATCAACAAACTGTTCACTTTGGCTAAAACTATCCTTATTTAACCAATAAGGAAGTTCATACCTATCAGAAGGGAAATAACAATAAGAGTTTGAAGAAAAATCATCTTGAAATTCTTTATTTTCCATTGTATCTGTCGTATTTTTAAAATTTCCTTTTTTACTTAATTCATTAATATTTAATAAAAGATTAGTTTTTTGCTTAAGTTCATCTATCGAAATTTCTCCATTTTTTTCAATATATTCATACTTACTATTTTGATTACTGATAAAATCGATATAAGAAAAAGCATAGTTTGAGCCAACCCTTACATTTCTTGCACCTGAAATACGAAAATATTTGTGTCCCATACCATCTTTTGGCAATACATCACTAAATGCTTTATTGGATAACTCGTATAATGAATCAACTATACTTGATAGCAAAGTTGTCTTACCTGTACCATTTTTGCCAACAAGAACAAGTGTTTTAGGAGATTGATCAGCTTTTATCAATTGACTCGATGTAAGCTGAAGTTTTTCAATCGCTCCCATATTTTCTATACAAATATTATTTATATACATTGTTCTCTCGCTGAACTTTCTAAATTAAAAAAGAGGCTTTGTTACACAAAGCTATTCTTGAAGGCTTCTTCAGCAATATAATTTCTAGATGAAGAAGCTTGTCCCTAAAATCTACTGTACAACCAATTGGTCCTCGTATAACCAAGCTTTAATCGAGCGAGGAAATATTTCAATCTGGTTTGCTCCCGAGACCCAATGGTATGTACAGCCACAAGGCAAGCATGGACGAAATCAAACTTATTCCGATACAGCGATTCAATGCTGTTTAATGATCAAATCTCTATTCCGTCTTTCTTTACGCATGGTCACTGGCTTTGCTCAAAGCCTGATTAAACTCTGTGGTTTGAATTGGACAGCACCAGATTACTCTAACCTATGTAGACAACAAAAGCATATTGATATTGCATAAGCTATCAGAAAAGTCGTGATGGGTTACACCTACTCGTCGACTCTACAGGGTTAAAATTTTTAGGTGAAGTAGAATGGAAGCGTAAGAAACATCAGCCTGAATATCGTCGCCAATGGCGCAAACTTCATATTGGTATAGATGCTAAGACCCTTCAAATACGAGCAGTTCAACTCACAACAAACAATGTCAGTGATTCACAGGTGCTTGATGAGTTGCTTAAACAAATTCCACAAGATGAACAGATTGACTCCGTATATACCGATGGTGCTTATGATACCAAGAAATGTCGGCAGGTGATTTTGGATCGGCAAGCCTACGCTGTCATTCCGCCGAGAAAGAATGCGAAGCCTTGGAAAGATACAAAGACCCATTCGCTACAAAGAAATGAACTACTTCGAACAGTTAAGCATTCAGGTAGGTTGATATGGAAAAAAATGGTGTGGCTATCATCGGAGAAGTTTGGTTGAAACCAAGATACATTGCATTAAGTTATTGGGCGATAAACTCCGTGTTAGAAATTTTGACAGTCAAGTCAACGAGATTCATGTACGTGTGGCAGTCTTAAATAAATTTACTGAATTAGGCCGACCTCACACTCGAGTTGTGCCTTGAGTTTGATAGGTTAGGGGGAAACCAGTCTCTGAAATGTTTGTGAAACAAAGCCGTTTCTAAGATTAATCTTCAATAACTTTTTTGACTCATTCAGTGAGAGCATGTTTTTTGTGCGAAATTAGTTAAAAATGTATATTTTATCCATACACATACGATGGGGGGCACCCAAAACTATTTTTTAAGATCCAATCTTCAAAACCTTGCATATGCATACGTAACATATCCATAGGGCGAACGGTATAATGTTTTTCTGTTATAGAGTCGGCTTTATGCCCGCTAATTTGGTGTGTTACGCCTTTGGGTAACTCAATCCATCCTGAAAGAGTTTCAAAAGAACGTCTTAACCCATGTATAGTAATGTTGATATTTAGAGTTTTCCTTATCTTTTCAAGCTCTTTGTATGGATTAACAATATGACCAGTTTCAGATCTTTCACTAGAAAAAACAAAAACTGAATCCGTATGACGTTTAAGCTCTTTTAGATTACTTTCAATGTATTTTGTCATAGGGATAGTACGACCTTCATCATTAACTTTGTCTTTGAGATGAATGGTTTTCCATTTAAAATCAATATTTCCCCATTCTAAGGTTAAAATCTCATTTTTGCGGGCTCCAGTTAGCAAGGCAAAAATAAAGAACACAGATATTTTTTTATTTTCTATTTCTAAAATTTCTTTGAACCAAGGCTTCAATTGTTCTTTCAGAAGGCAGTCATTTTTAGCTTTAGTTTTTTGTACATCTCTTTTAACTTTTTTTGAGCTATATGAATCTTTGGGTATTATATTTGAATATGCTTCTTCTTCTTCGCACCAGTTCAAAAAAGCCCTTATTAAACGATAAGATTTGCTAGTAGATGTTTTTCTAAATTGATTATTTTTATGCAGCCAATTTACAAAAAAATCTTTAGTTAATTCTGATAGTTTTAATTCTAATAATTCATGAATTGGCTGAGGTTTATAAGTTTTATTAGTATAAGGATCAAAACCACCACGTGCCATTTCAATATGATCTAAATAGGAGCGTTCTCTCCAATTTTTTTTATTTTCTTCTAGATATTTTTCCCATGCATCTTGAAATTTTATATTTTGCCTTTTTATTTGGATATCCTGTTCTTCACCTTGAGATATTCGTTTAGTCTTTTCATGTATAGGGTTGATTCCATCATTGCAAAGAACAGCGAGTCTCTTTGCCTGATCTTTAGCATCTTTCAATTTCCAGTTTTTGACATCCCCGATCTTAATACGAATAGTCTTTCTTCCAACCCTGCCTTGGAATACATATGACTTACTTCTCGAACTAACTTTAACGCCAAATCCTGAGACCTCGCTATCCCAATAAAATTCAGGTTTGCTAGGGTCATTAAATCCTAGTGAATCGATAAATGGTTTTGTGAGTTTCATAATTTAATTCTGGTAAGCGAATGGTAAGCATGTAAATGATACTATAATCAACTTAAAAGCATAAATAATTTTGTGAATATTTAAATAAGTTATTGTTAAATATAAATATTAAACAAAAGCTCTTGTTTTTTTGTATTAGATAAAACGGACTCATAATCCGTTGGTCCCGTGTTCGAGTCACGGTGGGCCCACCAGATACAACCTCATAAGCCATTGGTTTATGAGGTTTTTTAATGCCTACCATCTTTGGCCCATCGGATTTTTAGGTCTATCTTATGGTCCATCATGTCACATACTCCTGTGGTCTGATTGTTTATTTCCCCCATTCTCTGTAAGCAATTCATCTTCTCTGTTCATTTCGGATTGTGATGATCACTTCTCTTGCTTCGCTACAGAGCAATCGGAAATGAACAGAGTTGTGTATTGTGGGGGAAAATGTAGTTGATTGGTAGTTTCGTCTGTAGCTCAGATGCTGTAGTGGTTTAGATGAAAAGTTGATGGGACTTTTTGCTAGTAAGGCTTTTGCATAAGATTAACCATATGGTATTGTGGATTTAAATTATCTAATATGCACTGGGCAAATATAGTAACCATAATTAGTTTTATGATAATTGAATTTAACGATGCTAAATCAATTTAAAAAAGCTATTTAGTTAAAGTAACAAGCTAAAAATCACTCATATATTATTTTCATGGTCTATTCACACAGGAAACCAAAGCACCATGAAGCAGTATTACCCAGAACTCCAAAACGTCACAGAGATCTTGGACCGTATTCCGCACCCTAAAATTGAAGCAATCTCTGATGCCATTCGGATATGCAATGATCAAGAGGCTGAGATAATTACCAAGGTAATTGTCGTTACAAGAGCTATATTGATCTAACCACTACCCTTTTAACATTTAACTGGCCCATACTCTTAATCGGAGTATGGGCTTTTTTGTGTATATGCAAGGAGCCTTCCAATGCCTACATTACAACAATGGTTGATTTCACAGCGAGAACTTAAACAACTTAGCCAAGAACAACTGGCCACAAAATTAGGTAAGTGTGTCTCGTACATACAACATATTGAGCAAGGACAGTATATTTTAGATGTCATCGAATATTTGGAGTATTGCCGATGTATTGATGCCGATCCAAATATCGGTATCAGTCTGATTGAGCAGCAATTTATAGACAATCAATGATTATGATTGATTATGTACGTGTTGTATGGCTTGCTGGATCAAATCAAGTCCGGTCTGAGGACTTACTCCTAATGTACGGCAGTACCACACATATTCCACCACATCCAATCGACGCTCGCCTTGTTCTACCTTTTGTATGTACGAGTGAGGTTTATCCATGCGTTCTGCCAATGCACGCATAGAGAGCTGTTGATTTTCTCGCATTTGCTTTAACCATTGCGTCAAAGCCTGCATTTCTTTGGTGTTGATACTTGCTGTCATGCAGCAATTATGGATACAATAAAAAATGTACCCAAAATAGGTACAATAATGCAACACATTGATTATCAGACCAAAATGACGTGATCCATCTTATAGAATTGATAGAAAGGTGTTCTATGGAGTTATTTAACTCATTGGGCAATGTTCAGCCTTTATTAAGCGAACAAGGAGATCTGCATGACAGCCTATAAGGTCACTTGTCAGGGTGATCCAGCAGATATTATCCAGTTATGTAAAACTGTGTTAGTTTCCAAATCAGCCAAAATTAAAAGTATTGATCTGGATCAAGCCATCATCGTAAGTACTTTTCGCTATGGAATAAATCCTAATGGTTTAAAAATGGTTATTCATTTAAATCATTTAGATCAGGATGATTATCAAATCAGCATTTCAGCGGAATTTACCAATGCCGTTGATGTTTACGGTATTGCAGATAGAAAAGCAGCAGAAATTCAACAGCTCTGTAATGGTCAAGTAAAATCAGACAATACCCTAGGTAGATTTTGATTATTTTCCTCAAATTGAGATGGAGCCAAATAGTTCAATGTCGAATGTAACCGAACTTGATTATAAAATACTGTAATGTAGTGACTAATGTCCTTTATCGCTTCCTGATGATTGGCATAATGCTGCTGCCAGACTCGTTCCATTTTCAGATTTAAAAAGAACCGCTCCATCACCGCATTGTCGTAACACAGTCCTTTACCACTCATACTACATCGGATTTGATACCGTAACAGCAAATCTTGATATTGGTGTGAACAATATTGGCTGCCTCTGTCTGTATGCATAATAAGCCCAGCAGGAGGTTGCCGTGTATGAATCGCAATTTGCAATGCAGTACATACCAGATCAGCAGTCATTCGATTCGACATTGAATAACCCACAATCTTACGGGAATATAAGTCCTGAGCAGCACCGCTGCGTAAGGCTGCCAAATATAGCCAACCACTACTCGTACGGATATAAGTGATATCGGCTACCCATGCTTTGTTGACTGCATCAGGACTGAAATCCTGATTCAGTAAATTATCTGCTATGACTAAAGAATGTTTTGAATCAGTTGTCCGCACAAATGCACGTGTCCACGTTGTTCTTAAGTTTTCAGCTTTCATAATGCTTCTTACCTTATAACGTCCAACTTGAAGATTTTGCGTTGCTAGAACATGTCTGATTCTACGGCTGCCGTAGTTTGCGCCACTCATCTTGAAAATATTCTTCACTCGTTCAACTAAATCTGATTGCTTGGGGTTTACAGGTTGATTTGCGAGTCGTTTATGTCTGTAAACTGTTGAGCGATTTAGCTTTAAGATCATGCAAACACGTTGTTTCGAGTAGCCTTCTTTGGTGCTGATCTGTTCTACAGCATCATCATTCAACGTGTTTTCGCTGCAAAGAAGGCGGTAGCCTTTGATAGGATATTGTTATCAATTGTGAGCTGTTTGACCTGTTCTTCCAGTTCTCGAATCCGACGTTGTTCAGGTGTGATTGGTAAACCGATACCTGCCTGACCTGTCATTTCAGCATCATATTGTTTTAGCCAACGATGTACAGCCGTTTGACCTAGATTGTTATCACGACAAATCTGAGCAATGGTGATGCCTTGTTTTCGGATTTGCTCGCAAATATGTAACTTGTAATCTGCATCAAAATTACGTCTTGGTTTACTCATGTCTATGTCCTCTTAACAGTTGTAGTTTATACCTATCACGCTGTCTGATTTCATTAGACCATTACAGTCGCACGACCAATTGGCAGTCCTATAACTAAGCGTTAGTAAATAAATAGAGTATTTTTAATTTGGTTCGACCCAGAAACTCAACCGTAGACTCAATTACAAGTTAAGCATGAAAGAAATCACACCTATAGAATCGATAATGAGCAAATAGATACTCAGACTCTTCAAATATCTGGGTAATCTTCACATAAATAAGCACAGTATGAAGTTGAGATAAAGTAAAGCAACCATTACATATGGCCTTACGTTGCCAGCTTGATGCAGTCCTACTATAACAACGTTTGGTTCGATTACAGCATTCAATGTATACATTCTGCTGTGTGCTATTTTTTGAATATATTAGAAATGATGATTTTGATGCTAAAACCGTACTGAACACTTTGTCGATATGGATAGAAGATTACGATTGTAATCTTCTGAATAGTGAATTAAAAATATTGCTGGATTTATTTCGCAGTTTTAACAGACTTGAGCAATATCGAAATCAACTAAGTTATATATTCCTTTAGGTAACACTCATGATGAAAGAAAAGCAGCGTGCCATTGTCGTTGGCGCTTCACGGGGGATTGGTTTGGGACTGGTTCGGGAATTACTTCACCAGCAGTGGAGTGTTATCGCGACGCTTCGAGACACAAGCCAAGTACCCGATGATCTCAAACAATTGCTTGCAGAACATCCAGACCGACTGGAATTGGCTGAGCTAGATCTGAGTCATTTAGATACCGCCAATATGATCACCAGCAAATATTCGGAACACTCGATTGATCTGCTTTTAGTTTCTGCTGGTATATCTGGGCCCGAACATCAGCGCGTCGAACAATCACAGCCAAATGAAATTGCAGATCTATTTTGGGTTAACAGTATTGCACCTGTGACTATTGCCAGAAAATTCCTTCCACTCATGAAAGCAAACAGCCTTATTGCATTTATGGGTTCACGAATGGGCAGTGTTGCGCTCAATGACGATGGCAGTATGGAGTTGTATCGTGCCAGTAAGGCTGCTCTAAACAGTATCAGCCGTGGTTTTGCACAAAATGAGGCGATTCCGCTGAATATCGGTGTGTTGAATTTACATCCAGGCTGGGTTCAAACAGAGATGGGTGGAAGCCAAGCACCTGTAACCATTCAAGAAAGTACTGCGGGACTGGTAAAGGTAATACAAGCTTCTATCGGCAATAACCAGCACAAATTTATTGATTTTCAAGGTCATGAAATGGCGTGGTGATTTGAGCTTCTTAACTAGCGTTATTACTCAACGATTTGATTAATAGCTTATTCGAATGGATATTTCTCAAGAAAATAAGCTTACATCTAAAATTTATCAAATAATCGAATTGCATACTTAATGCTATGACTGGTTGACCTCAAGTGGAAATTTTGTGATTTTAAATAATGGAATCGAGTTTGCAGTCACCTATCTAATCATGTTACTTGCACTGATCAAATTGGGCGGTGGGCGTTATGTCAAGTCTGGATTACTGGTTTCGATTGAAATAAAACAAATCATGGTGCATCTTCATGATGCTTTCATACGCTTTCTGTTACTTTAGATTCAAAATAATCAGTATCACTGATGCCCATGATGATCTCTGCACAGTCACTTTGGACAATTTTTCTTGTATTTTTGCGCTTAGGACTCACCTCCTTTGGTGGCCCGACTGCGCATCTTGGCTATTTTCGTGATGAGTTTGTCGTCCGCCGCGGTTGGTTAAGCGATGCTCAGTATGCCGATACCGTTGCACTGTGCCAGTTTTTACCTGGGCCGGCCAGTAGCCAAGTGGGCATGGCAATTGGTTACTATTGCGGTGGCTATAAAGGTACTCTGGTTGCTTGGCTAGGGTTTACCCTCCCTTCAGCCAGTATATTGATTTTATTTGCAATGAGTTTTGATCATCTACAGAGCATACAACTTGCTGGCATTTTGCATGGCTTGAAAATTATCGCTGTAGCCGTGGTGATACAAGCGCTTTGGGGAATGACAAAAACTTTATGCCCAGATGCACCCCGAATCACTCTCATGAGTTTAAGCACATTCATGATGTTAATGCTTCCTTCGCTCTGGACTCAGCTCGTGGTGATTATTGTGGCGGGAATATTAGGTACATTGATTTTCAGATCATCGCAAAGCACAGAAAAACAACAAGTATCGACAGCAAATTCTCGTCATATTGGTTTCACTGGATTAATCCTATTTTTTGGATTACTGATTGCGCTACCTGTGCTGAGTTTTACGTTTTCAAACCCAGCCCTTGCGATTTTTGATGCCTTTTATCGTACTGGAGCATTGGTTTTTGGTGGTGGGCACGTTGTTTTACCTTTATTAAACACCCAAGTCGTCGCAACTGGATGGATTGAGCAAAATACCTTTTTAGCCGGTTATTCACTGACTCAAGCGGTGCCCGGCCCATTATTTACTTTTGCTGGCTTCTTGGGCGCCTCGATGCCTCACATGATCACGCCTTGGCTAGGAGGTATTTTGTGTATTGTGGCAATTTTTAGTCCATCTTTTTTTCTTCTTATCGGTATTTTGCCTTTTTGGCAAAGTATTCGTGATCTCGCATGGATGATTGCTGCGCTCAAAGGAATTAATGCAGCCGTGGTGGGCCTGCTGTTGGCAGCTTTGTATCAACCGATCTGGACCAATAGTATTTATACCTCAAAAGACTTTAGTCTGGCTCTTCTTGCGCTTGCAGCACTGATGGTTTGGCGGCTTCCGGTATGGTTGGTGGTTTTTTTGGGAGGCTTTTTAGGATGGTGGTTGATGTAAAGCAACCTATCTCATTCTAAGATTTTAATTTCAAATTAAAAATATGAGATCACTCTTAAATTGTGCTTGCTAATCAAATCGAAATAAAGATAATAAGAATCATTTTTAACATCGACTGCCTGAGCATCATCATGCACAAATTGAATTGTTTATCGCATGCAATCTATATCGTTCTTTTTACGGGGTTATCTACCAGTGCTTGGGCAGAAGAAATAACGCAATCAGATGTTGCTACATCTTCAAATATTTTACCCACTATTTTATTACAGGCAGATTCGAATCAGAAAAAATATGCTGCAACGCAAGCAAGTTCAGCACTGAAATCTGATGCACCGTTATTTAAAACCCCGCAATCTGTTAGTGTCATTACACGAGAACAACTCGATCAAAAACAAGCGACTACACTTTCACAAGCTATTAATGGTGTTGCTGGAGTCAGTGCTGGTTATTTAGGGCGCAGAGGATGGGACGATTTTATTATTCGTGGTCAAAATTCGTCTGATCAAGTGTATATCGATGGACTTCGACAAAGCCAGTCACCCGCAGATGGTGTTGCAGTCGATTTATCTGGTATGGATCAAGTTCAGGTCATTAAAGGGCCAGCGTCTGTCAACTTTGGATTGGTGCAACCGGGTGGTATGGTCAATTTAGTGACTAAACGTCCGAAAGCCGAAAATTTTGCAACTGCTGATCTGAGCTACGGAAGCTACAACTTCAAACAAGCCACATTTGATTTGAACTATGCGCCAAAGCAAACTGAAAAAGGTGCATTGAGACTGACAGGTCGTGTTTCCGATCAAGACGATCCAACCGACTATGTGTACTTTAAAAACTTTTATATCTCGCCTTCTTATAATGTCGATTTGGGCGATAAAGCCGAACTATCCGTGATTGCCAGCTATCAACATCGAGAATATTTACGTCAACAAGGTTTACCAGTGATTGGTACCTTAAAATCCAATCCAAATGGCGCAATTGATCGAAGCTTATATTTAGGCGAGCCAACTTTTGGTGGGTATGAAGCAGATGTTTATCGTACTGGCTGGAATTATAAATACAAGTTTGATAACGGCTGGACATTTAATCAAAATGCAGCGATTCAACAACTGAAATCGACTGGTCGGGTCGTGTTTACACAAACAGGAACGAGTTTCTGGGTAACTAATAATACTGTTACACCTTATACTACTTTAAGTCGTAAAAATAACGGGCGTTATCAGAGTCATGATACGCTAACTTACTCATTAGATAACAGCTTCCAGCGCGCATTTAATTTGTTTGGTATGCAGCATGACCTGAGCATTGGTGTGGATGCAATGCAGTCAAAAGACGATTATATCAATGATCGATATACCACAGGAAATTTAAACGTTTACAACCCTGTGTATGGGCAAGCAGTTAAATATGTAGCAACAAATAGTACAGAAGACATTAACCGTTTACGCTATAGCGGTTTATATGTGCGTGATCGTATTAACCTAACAGATCAGCTCGTACTCAGTCTTGCGGGACGTCAAGATTGGGCTGAAGTTTCAACACAAAATGTTTCAAAAGCAGGCGTTGCAGCCAAAGGACTGACCGACCGAAACGCATATAACAAGTTTACCGGAAATGTGGGGCTGCTCTACAGCATTAGTGATATCGTGGCTCCTTACGCCAGTTATGCCACGTCGTTTCTTCCGAATACGCGTACCGATGTCAATGGCAGCATTCTGGCACCAGAAACAGGTCAACAGACTGAGATCGGTGTAAAACTACAAAGCCCGAACCAGTTGGTTCAAGGGAGTCTGGCCTTATACGATTTACGTCGTCAAAACGTTGCAGTCAGCGACCCGAATAATACCTCTGCTTACGTGCTTAATGGCGAGCAATTAACCCGTGGTATTGAAGCAGAGCTCAGTGCCACCATCATTGAGCGCATGCGATTAACAGCCAGTTTTAGTCATATGTTTGACTCAAAAATTACCAAAGATTCGGTTGCAAGCAATGTAGGTGTAGCACTCGATAATGTCCCTCAAAATAGCTATAGTCTCTCATCACGTTATTATCTGACTGATTTAACATCGGGATGGTTCGTCGGTGCTGGCATTCGAGGTGAAAGCTCAAAATCGTATAAAGGACTCGATGTACACACACCATCTTACTTACTCTACGATGCCGAAGCAGGTTACGAAGCAACACGCTGGGGCGCGCAATTGTCGATTAAAAATTTGTTTGATAAAGACTATTATGCAGGATTACTCAATGCCAATATGGTGACCTTGGGTGATCCACGTCAAATTAACTTTACGGTCAAATTTAAATATTAATTATTCAGTCAGTAGATCACTCCAAAGTGATTTTGGATAAACAAACATTAAATACCGAGTCTATTCATGTCTTATTTGTAATTGAGGTGTGTTTACACTCGGTGTTCAAACTTTAAGATAAAATCTCTTGTCTTTCACCTTAACGACATTAAACTATGCGCACTGATTTGGGCGTGAGTTTTATGAAAAAGCAAATTGCAAAAATGATTTTTAAATTGTCTGGTTGGAGCTATCACATTGAGCCAGAGATTCTTGAAAATAAGCAGGTCATTATTGGATTTGAACATACATCTAATCTTGATGCTGTACTCTCAGTTGCTTTGTTTGAAATTTTAGAAATTAAAATTCATACCCTGATTAAAAAAGAGCTCTTTCAGGGACCACTCAAACCACTTTTAGAAAAACTCGGCGGTATTGCGGTTGATCGCCATTCAAAATCAGATATCGTCTCGCAAATGGTCAAGCTATTTGAGCAAAATGACCGTTTTAATCTGGTGATTGCGCCTCAAGCAACGCGAGCAAAAGATGGCTCTACACGCAAACCGATTCGTACTGGTTTCTGGCACATCGCGCGTGCGGCAAATGTTCCAATTGTGTTGATGTATGCCAACCCTGTTACTAAAGAAGGCGGCATTTTAGGCAAAATTTATCCAGAAAATCTTGAAGCAGACCTTAAGCTTATTCAGGCACTTTATAAAGAAAAAGTCGGCTTAGATATCTGTATTCCAGAACAATCAAATTAACGATCAAAGCTGTATTTATTACGTTTTTATCTGACCAATCGATTATTTTCTCTATCATCAGGCACTTTCTTCAAAAAATATGCTTATGGTAGAATTGCAAACATTTGATCTGGTAATGGTACCAATCTGTAAGGAGCATATTTCAACATGGCAGGTCATTCCAAGTGGGCAAACACCAAGCATCGTAAAGCAAAACAAGATGCAAGCCGTGCTAAAGTTTTCACAAAATATATTCGTGAAATTGTAACTGCAGCAAAACTAGGCGGTGGTGATGCAGCCAGCAACCCTCGTTTACGTGCGGTCGTTGAAAAAGCTTTATCTGTAAATATGACACGTGACGCGATCAACCGTGCGATTCAGCGTGGTGCTGGCGGTGAAGACAATGATGATCTGAACGAAGTAACCTACGAGGGGTACGGTGTCGGTGGTGTTGCTGTTCTGGTCGAAACCATGACAGACAATCTTAACCGTACAGTACCAGATGTTCGTCACTGCTTCAGTAAAACCAACGGTAATTTGGGGACTAACGGTTCGGTTTCGTATCTGTTTACCAAGCGTGGTGAAATCAGCTTTGAAGATGTCAGTTTAGAAGACAAAATCATGGAAATCGCACTCGAAGCGGGCGCTGAAGATATCGAAGTGGAAGAAGATGGCATTTTGGTCATCACAACACCAGAGAGCTTTGGTGATGTTCAGGATGCACTTGCAGCAGCAGGCTTGAAATCGGACAATGCAGAAGTAGTGATGAGTCCATCGACCAAAGCTGAAATTACCGATATCGACCAAGCGAAACAAATCTTAAAAATGATCGATATGCTCGAAGATCTGGACGACGTTCAAAACGTTTATACAAACGTTGAATTTTCAGACGAAGTTTTGGCTCAACTCGATGCCTAAACAATATGAAACGCACCGCACAGGTGCGTTTTTTTAAACTTTATTGAGTAGCTTATAACAATTAAAGACGTTGTACTCTTTAATCACAAAGCTTGAATGTAAGGCTACGACATTATCAATTTTACCAATCCGGCGTAGCAAAATATCACTGTAATTATCCATATCACGCGCAACAAGTTCTAAAATAAAATCTGCGCTCTGCCCTGTGACCAAAAACGCATTGGTGACTTCCGGGATATCCTCAAGTTCAGTTAAAAACTTATCAAAAGTTTCGGTATCGTGTTTGCTTAAAGAAACTTGAAGCAAAATATGTAAAGAAAATCCAAGCTTAACAAAATTAATATCACGCTTGAGATTACTCATAATTTTGGATTCAATTAAATGCTTGATCCGTCGATGCACTGAACTGACCGAGAGGTTAATCCGTTCTGACAACTCATTCAGGTTGAGGTCTTCATGGGTCAATATCTCAAGAATCTGTTTGTCGTAACGATCAAGCTCCATAACTGCTCCCCACTTATCTTTCATGATTTTAATGACTTCTGGCCATTGTATTGTAGTTTTGAGCATTCTCAAAAAATACATTCACTTTACAGTGAAAACTACATATAAAAAAATCGAACGAGCTTGTAAAAAGTTCATCTAAGACAATGCTTGACCTGAAAGTGTAAAGTTAAGTATCTTTTTTGTGCTTTAAGTAAAATATTTCAAAATATTGCTTCTTTTTAGACCTTAGTAATATTGACTTGTAACAATAAAATACAGGATTATTAAGCGAAGCTACATTGAAGTAGTTTTTTTAGACAAAAGGGAACGTTTATTAACAATTTTTAAGGAATTGGCATTCTTTTTGTTATGTAAATCCCAAAAGTAAGTTTTACTTTTTTTAATAATTAACGGAGTTATCGTGAATAAACTTAAAACTTTAGCCCTTAGCATGGGTACTATCGGGCTATCCTCTCTCGCCATTCCTGCTTACGCAGCGAGCAACACTGAAGTGGATGCTTTACGTAAAGAAGTCAATGAACTTAAACAGTTGGTTCAACAATTATCTACACAGCAAAAAGCTGCACCTGTCGTGATGGCTCCACCACCAGCTCCAGCGCCAATGGTTGCCGCAGCACCAGCACCGAAAGCACCAAGTAATGCAAAACCAGGCTGGTTCACATTACCTGATGGTCAAACACAAGTTAAACTTTACGGTAGCATTCGTGGAGATGCAACTTATGACTTCGAAGGTAACCCATCACCAAACATTAACAACAATACTAACTCTGTTCCGTTAAATTCAGCAAATGCTACCAAAAACAGTCTTAACGTTTCTGCAGCGACAACTCGTTTTGGTTTCGACTTTTCTCGCCCGACAGATCTAGGTGAGTTAACAGGTAAAATTGAAGCTGACTTTGCAGGCGGTATTGCAGCAGACAGTAGTTCAAGAACAACCAACGGTAATGGTTCGCTACGTGTTCGTCATGCTTACTTCTCTCTTGGAAAATGGTTAGTTGGTCAAACCACATCCCCTTTTGTTAACACTGACACAGCACCAGAAACAGTCGACTTTAACGGCCCTATGGGTTATGGCTCTACACGTACTGTACAAGTACGTTACACTCAGCCAATCGATGCCAACCAAAAAGTATTATTAGCAGTTGAAGGTGGTGATGTTGATAATATCAATAGCGCTTCGGCTACTACAGTTTTCAAAAATAGTGGTGGTGCAGTAGTACAACAAACTACTAGTTCTGGAGGTAATAGATTACCAGCTTTGACAGCAAGATATGACTACACTACCGCCGATAAGAAAGGGTTAGTACAAGTTCATGGTTTAGTCCATGAAAACCGTATTTCTGTGAATGATGATGTTGATGAAACCAAGCTTGGTTGGGGTATCGGAGTTGGTGGTAAATATAGCTTAACACCTGCTGATACAGTATTTGCGAACTATTACCACGTAAAAGGCGATAATCGTTACTTGCTATATGGCAACTCTGCTTATGTTGCATACCAAAATAATGCAACTGCAGCTGCAAACGCTACAGATCTTTCAATTTATGAAAGCGAATTTAACTCGGGCTTAATTGGTTATTCTCACAAATGGTCACCGAAAGTACGTTCAACATTAGCTGCTGGCGCAATCTGGTACAAAGATGATAACTCTTTTGCAGAAAGAGCTCCGACATTAAACAAACAGCTTTATAACGTTATTGTAAACAGTTTCTACACTCCTACGAAAAACGTGGATTTAGGTGTTGAATATACTTATGGCCAACGTAAAACTTTCCAAGATCAAGAAGGCGATTACTCGCGTCTTAACTTGATGGCGAAGTATAGCTTCTAATTTAAGCTAAACAAGCATCTAAAAAACCCTGCATATGCAGGGTTTTTTAATACGCTTTAAAACGAAACTATAAAGATAATCAAGTTACTTATAAAATAAGACGTATCATTGCAACTAAACTGTCTTTTGATCCATCTATCTCATGTATACGTTATGGGCGCTTTAATACTCAAATCAAATCTCTTAACTACGCTTATATTTTTATTTATGTTTTGGCTAAGCGATCAAAAGCTGCAATCAAATTAAAGTTGCGAACAAAATTCTGTTTTAAGGTTGGCACAATTACTTTATAGATAAAAAACCCAGTCACTTGACTGGGCTTTTTTAATGCTTGTGCTTTAAGCAGATTAATGCATGGCTTGAATCTTGTCTAAGAATAATTTGGCACGTTCATGACGTGCATCAAGATTACCAAAGAACTCAGATGTTGGGCAATCTTCAAGAATCATGCCTTGATCCATGAAAATTAATCGGTTTGAAACTCTTTTCGCGAAGCCCATTTCGTGTGTCACACACATCATGGTCATCCCTTCGTTAGCGAGTTGAACCATTACATCTAACACCTCACCCACCATCTCTGGATCGAGTGCGGAAGTTGGCTCATCAAACAACATACAAATTGGGTCCATAGAAAGACCGCGTGCAATCGCAACACGTTGCTGTTGACCACCCGAAAGCTGACCCGGAAATTTGTCCTTGTGCGCCAAAAGACCTACACGATCTAAATATCCTAATCCCTTTTTGCGGGCTTCTTCTTTTGAACGCTTTAAAACTTTAACTTGTGCCACAGTTAAATTTTCCAGTACGGTCATGTGTGGAAACAGCTCGAAATGCTGAAATACCATCCCGACGCGCGAACGAAATTTTGCTAAATTAGTTTTAGGGTCACGTAAGGAAACACCATCAACAAAAATATCACCCTTTTGAATCGGCTCTAAAGCATTCACGGTTTTAATTAATGTTGACTTACCTGAACCAGAGGGTCCGCATACCACTACCACATCGCCTTTTTCAATACTGGTTGTACAGTCTGTGAGTACTTGGAAATCACCATACCATTTAGAGATATGTTGGATGTCTATCATTGGCATTTAAAATCTCCAATTAGCGAATAATGGCAATTTTTTTCTGTAATCGCTTTACAAGTCTTGAAAGCAAGAATGAACTACAGAAATAAACCACTGCTACAATTAAATAAAAGGTTGCTTTTGTTTCAGGACCATAAGTATTGGCGAGTGTGTCGGCACGACCTAAGAAGTCTGGTGCACTAATTACATAGACCAATGACACATCCTGAAAAAGAATAATGGTTTGGGTCAACAGTACAGGTAACATGTTACGAAATGCTTGTGGCAACACCACATATTTCATCGATTGGCCATAGGTAAAACCGAGTGCATAGCCTGCATTGACCTGTCCGCGCGAAACCGATTGAATACCTGAACGTACAATTTCCGAGAAAAACGCAGCTTCAAAGATTGCAAACGTAATGACGCTCGAAAACAGTGGTCCCCAATACGTATCAGACTGGAATTCAAATACTTTTGGAAGTAAAAAGTAAAAGATAAAAATAACCTGAATCAGTGGAATACCACGAAATAGATCCACGTAGAATTTAGCAAAGTTACTTGCCACAACGTTATTCGACAGACGCATCATGGCCAAAGGTGTACCAATGATGATACCGCCTAGCATTGCAAGCACTGTAACGGTTAAGGTAAAAACAAAACCTTCTTTAAGTGCATTAATAACATCAGGAGATTGTAAAAGACTGAAATCCATGGTTATTTCCCTCCCGAACCTAGGCCAGGAACTGCCATACGTTTTTCAATCCACGCCATAATAAATTTGATGGTGTAAGTGATGATCAGGTATACAGGCGTTGAAAGAATCAAAATAATAATATCTTGAGACGTTTCTTCACGCATGGTTTTGGTATAAGCGAAAAAATTGAGTACACTTAAGGCATATAGAACGGCTGAGTTTTTAAACACGTTCATTGCTTCAGACGTAATCGTCGGCCATACCGTGCGATAAGCAACAGGTAAAATAACGTAACGATAACTTTGTCCAGTGGTAAAGCCCATTGCAGATGCTGCAAATTTTTGGCCACTTGAAACAGTGCTGATCCCGGCACGGATATGCTCTGACACACGCGCAGCTGTATACAAACCTAGGGCAAAAACACCAATAACAGCAGGATGATCATTTAAAAGGTTTTTCCACCATCCGCCAGCAACAACCTCTCCGCTTCCAGAGCTAAGCGTGGCTGGTAAAAGTTCAGGGAAAACGAAAGCCCAAAAGAAAAGTTGAACAATCAGTGGGATATTACGGAAAATCTCAACGTAGGTGTCGCCAATAAACGCCAATGGCTTATTGGGTAAGGTACGTATAATTCCAAGTAAAGAACCCAAAAAGAATGCGATAAAGAATGCAGCGATTGCAGTCCATATCATGGTTAAAACACCTGAACCTAACATTTGAAGCCATGTAGGTGCATCGGCATATTGAGAATAACTTGAGCTGCCTATCGCTTTACAGACCGATTCCGCCCAAGCTGCTTTTTCGACACTAAATTCGTTCGATTCAGCACAGAATACAGTCCAATTTAATGAGCCGACTGACATAAATGCCCCTTTTTAAAATATTAAAAATACAGCGTGCATACAGTACACAAGTTACTGTATGCATAGTGGTTAGCTGCAAATCAAAAGAGTTTTAGGGCTTAAATGCCTTCATCAGTCGGATGTGCTTTCAACTTCTTGAAAGAAGCACTTTGTGCCATGTTTAGATTGGTATTTTTAGGTGGAATTGGAGACTGGAACCATTTTTTATAAAGCTTATCCATTTGACCTGATTTCCACATACCAGTTACGGTGCGATCCGCAACAGCTTTGAATTTCGGATCATTTTTTGCAATCATGATGCCGTATGGTTCAGAAGATAATACAGGGCCAACAATTGCAAACTCTTTCGGGTTAGATGATTTTGCAATTAAACCAGCCAAAATATTGTCGTCCATTACAAATGCTGCTGCACGACCAGATGCCATCATAGAAAATGAATCTGCATGGTCTTTACCATAAATGTTTTGCACATTAATAGACTGACCTTTTTCATTCATTTTGATGTATTTATCTGACGTTGTACCCTGAGTCGTCACGACAGCTTTACCATTTAGATCGGCTAAGCTCTTGATACCTGAATTCGCTTTCACTGCCATACGCACTTCTGTTGCGTAGTAGTTTGTCGAGAATCCAACTTGCTGTTGACGTTGTTTGGAGTTAGTGGTTGTACCACATTCCATATCGATATTGCCTGCAAGAAGTTCTGGAATACGCGTAGACGATGTAACTGCTTTGTATTCGACTTTCAAATTCGGCATTTTAAGCTCTTTCTTGATGTCGTTTGCAAACGCATTACAGATATCTACCGCATAACCCACTGGTTTACCTGCGACAACATAGGAGATAGGATCCGATGACTCGCGGTGTCCAATAATAATTTTTCCACTGCTTTTAATTTTAGCCAAAGTATCCGCAGCTTGAACCTGAGTTGCTCCTCCAACTGTACAAACCATTAATGCTGATACAATTAGTGAGGTTGCAGAATGTTTCATAAAAACTCCTTGATTATATTTCGCTAGATTCCAAGTAATCTGAATATTATTCAACCTACCTAAAAAATAGCTCTCCTTTCATTTAAAGCAATTATCAAGCCAACTTTTAATTGTTGCTTATCATCGACCGATTCCACTATTTTTACATGCTTTCTTATCCTAATTGAAAGCACTTCATACAGTTTTTCGCTAGACTTTAGTCTTAGCGTTGATTGCTTTAGATTATTTTAACGCCAAAATCTTTTTTTAAAAGTTTTATTTTCAAAAAAATGTGATTCAAATCACATTAAAATAAATTATTTGCATCCTTTTAGTGCTGGTGATGTTTGACATGCATTATTTTGAATCTATGCATTTTTTGCATATAAAGTGAACGAAATATCTAAAAAACCATCATCACAAAATAAAATAATGAAAATAAATTTCAACCATTGTTAATTAAAACTTATTAATTGCTGAAAAATTGGATTATGTATGCGCAGGTGTTTGAATACAAAAACATTATTAATTTTGTATTCAAACATTTAAATCTTTAATTTATTTGAAATTCATTGTTTTAGATGTGCCTTCTTGGATTGGCATTACATACCACGCCAATCCACTCTGGCATTTCGTTCTGTTTCATAAATTCGTTGCACATATTGCCCCAAAGGCAAACTCAACAAGTAGGTTTTGTAAGCATCAAGTTCGGGCGAATGGAATTCTGTATTTTCGACTTCCCAAGGTGTGCCATTTGGATGCAGTAAAGGCGCCAAAATGGCACATACCGCGATATCGGCCAAACCAAGACGATCACCTACCATATAGCGTCCGTAATTTTCAACTAAACGATCATTGAGCAGCAATACAAGCTCATCTAGACGTGCCTTAGATTGCACAACTTTATCTTGTTCGAGTTCATAACTTTTTTTGACTAAAGTCTTCAGAATTGGTTTAGAAAATTTTTCAAATTGACGTAAGTAGCCCTGCTCGCCCATCATGATTTCAATTGGTTCATCACTGTAAGACAATGCATGTGCCAGTGACCAACGGCGAACATGAATCCCAAGCTCGTCTGCAAGTTGATCAATCTCTAAAGCGAGACGTCGTTGTGCAGGATCTTTTCTCAGCAAGGAATGTTCAGGGTAAGTATCGTCAAGATACAGTGCAATCGGAGTCGATTGAGCAATCCATCTTGCATCATCTTTTAGAATGGGTAGCTTATTTTGACCTGTTTTTAACTGTGCAAAAGCACGATGAAAACCAGGAATCAAATTATGAGCAACATAATCAAGCTCTTTGTGATCCAGTAACCAGCGAGCTTTCTCACAGTAATGAGACAAAGGGAACTGGTATAAAACCCGCATAAAAACTCCAAATTATTTTTTTAGTCAACCAAATGTAAAAAAGATTGTTTTGCCTTGTTACTTTAGAATTAAGCGCGCTTGAAAACAATGTACTTTTTGTGCCAAATCTCTGTCTAAATCACCTATTGCCGCGATATGAAAACTATGAATTTTTATTCAAAGCATATGAAGTAGATCGATAAAAATAGATATTTAAGATGTAATTTAATAGATGGATTAATATAAGTAATTGAATTTAAAAAATTTGTTAAATATGAAAAAGTGATTTTCTTAGCTGAAATAAAATTTAGCATTTTTATCGATTAGTTTTGACAAATACATCGTTTAGAAAAGCACAGAATTTTACCTAAAGTATTGATATCAAATAAGGGTATCAATATGTCTGAGTTAAGTTCGTTATCTAAACGCTCGGTTCACATTCTTAAAAACGACCAACAAGCATTAAACGCGGCCTATCAAGTTGCTGATGAAGCACTTGTAAACCGAAACATACGAGATCAACAACGTATTTTGCCGTATGAGGCAATTGAACACTTGAGTCAAAAAGGCCTTGGCGGTATTCGAATTCCTAAAGGTTATGGTGGTGCTTTTGTATCAAATAAAACTTTAGCTCAGGTGTTTCGTATTTTAAGTAAAGCCGATTCTAATGTTGGCCAAATCCCACAAAATCAAATCAGCCTGCTCAATTTAATTGATTTAATGGGAAATGAAGAACAAAAAAAACGTGTATTTGGCGAAATAATGGCAGGTAAACGCCTCGCCAACGGCGGGCCTGAGCGCCAGAGTAAAGACAGTAAAACCGTTCATACGACGCTCAAACAAAATGGAGAAGTTTGGGTCTTAAACGGCGAAAAATTTTATTCTACGGGTAGCATTTTTGCAGATTGGCTGGCAATTAAAGCCCTTCACCCAGAAGGTCATGTGGTTCTGGTATTGGTTGATCGCTTTACAAATGGGATCGAAATTGAAGATGACTGGAATGGATTTGGTCAGCGTACTACCGCAAGTGGCACGATAAAACTCAATCAAGTACACATCGATCCTGCGCTTATTTTTGATGAGCGTTTATTGACACAAGCTCCAAATTATCGAGGTGCCTATTCGCAACTGATGCAAGTCGCAATCGATGTCGGGATTGCTGAAGCTTCATTTACTGATCTTATATCAGCGGTAAAAAAAGCGCGCCCAGTTATCGACGCCAATGTTGAAAAAGCCAGTTTAGAACATTTCACCATTCAGGAAACAGGCAAGCTTCAAGTTTTACTTGATGCCGCGATAACATTACTTGATGATGCTGCCGAGTATCTGGATGAACTGGATTCACAATTCGAAGTGACGGATGCACAGGCTGCCCGCGCCTCTATTTTGGTGGCAGAAGCCAAAGTCTATGCCAATGATGCAGCACTAACGATCTCTGAAAAATTACTCGAACTTGGTGGTAGTCGTGCCAGTTTAAGTCAGCACAATTTAGATCAGCACTGGCGCAATGCCCGTGTACATACGCTGCATGATCCTGTGCGCTGGAAAATCCATGCGATTGGCAACTATTACCTCAATGGCGTCTTCCCTGCACGTCATGCATGGATTTAAGGAGAGCTTCATGACATCTTATCAAGCAATCGAATCTTTTAATTCATCAAACCCCACACAGGCACATATTATTCGAGACGATGCCGAGGCACTCTCAATTGCCACCACATTGAGTGAGCGTTTTAAAGAAAAAAGTGTGCAACGTGATGCCGAGCGGATTTTGCCTTTTGAGGAAATTGAGCAATTTAGTCAGTCTGGCCTTTGGGCAATTACCGTACCAAAACGCTTTGGCGGTGCAGATGTTTCTAGCCTGACAGTGGCAAAAATCATTGCACTGTTTAGTGGCGTTGACGGCTCGATTGGACAGATTCCTCAAAATCACTTCTACGCCCTTGAGGTACTTCGTAATACTGGTACCGAGCAACAAAAGCAGAAGCTCTATAAAGAAGTATTGCAAGGCGCACGTTTTGGCAATGCACTTGCAGAATTTAAACCCAAAACAGCGGCTCAGAAACATACAACGATTACAGCCACCGAGAATGGTTATTTGATTCAGGGTGAAAAGTTCTATTGCACAGGCAGTTTATTTGCACATCGTATTCCAACTTTGGTCATAGATGAGCATGGTCGCGAATATTTGGCTTTTGTAAAACGTGAAAGTCAGGGATTGAGCCTTGTTGATAACTGGAGTGGCTTTGGACAACGTGTGACAGGCAGTGGTGCGGTAAAATTTGATCGTGTTTTTGTTGCTTATGACGATGTTATTCCCTTTGATGTAGCCTTTGACCACCCGACACTGGTTGGCCCATTTGCACAAATTATGCATGCCGCGATTGAAGTCGGAATTGCCCGTGCCGCATTCGAAGAAACGCTAAAGCGCGTCCATCAAGCCCGTCCCTGGATTGATTCAAATGTTGATACCGCGGCGCAGGACCCACTCACCATTTACGATGTTGGACGTATTGCAATTGATGTAAGAGCAAGTGAAGTCTTACTCAAACGTGCAGCTCAATCAATAGATACGGCACATTTAAACACCACAGCAGAGCATGTTGCATTAGCTTCATTGGCGGTTGCGAAGGTCAGAGCGCATAGTACTGAAACCGCACTTAAAGCCAGTTCGAAACTGATCGAACTTGCAGGGAGTCGTGGTAGTCAGCGTCAAGATGGACTCGACCGTTTTTGGCGTAATGCACGGGTACACACGCTACATGATGCTGCGCGCTGGAAATACTTTTTTATTGGCAATTATGCATTGAATCAAATTTTTCCTCCACGACGAGGGACATTGTAATGACAAATAAAACACACAAACACATTTTACTGAATGCTTTTGACATGAACAGTGTCGGCCATATTAATCATGGTTTATGGACTCATCCGCGTGATCAGTCGCATCGATTTAATGAGCTGAGTTACTGGACAGAACTGGCACAAACACTCGAACGCGGATTATTTGATGGCTTATTTATAGCCGACATCACAGGGGTGTATGATGTTTATCAAAACAATATCGATCTCACGTTAAGAGAATCAATTCAGCTCCCCAGCCACGACCCAACGACGTTGGTCTCGGCAATGGCAGCCGTCACACAACATTTAGGCTTTGGGGTTACGGTGAATTTGAGCTACGAAACGCCCTATCAGTTTGCACGGCGCTTTGCTTCACTCGACCATCTCACGCAAGGGCGTATTGGCTGGAATATTGTTACAGGCTATCTAGATAGTGCGCAACGCTTAATTGGGCAGTCTGCGCTTAAAGATCACGATCTTCGCTACGATCAGGCAGAAGAGTTTTTAGCACTCTGCTACAAATACTGGGAAGGCTCTTGGGAGTCCGATGCACTGCTCAAGGACAAACAACATCGGATCTTTACAGATCCAAACAAGGTGCATTCGATTCATCACTCCGGACGGTTTTATCAAAGTGAAGGTGTATTTCAAGTTGCACCTTCGGTGCAGCGCACGCCAGTGTTGTTTCAAGCAGGCGCCTCTTCAAGAGGAATGGCCTTTGCAACTGCCCATGCTGAATGCATTTTTATTGGTGGTGATCAACCCGACAAGATCAAACAACATGTCGATAAAATTAGAGAGCGCGCCAAACAGCATGGGCGCCATCCAGACGATATCAAGATTTTTGTCGGTATTACCGTGGTCACTGCCGAAACAACGGCTGAAGCACAAGACAAACTGGCGGAATATCGTCGCTATGCATCTGCCGAAGCTGGACTTGCCCATTATGCAAGCTCGGTCGGGATCGACTTATCGAAATATGCCGATCATGAGGTGGTTCCCTATCAAAAAAGTAACAGCATCGCTTCGGTAAATGAAAAATTTAAAACCCAACAAATCACCATTCAGGATTTAAAAGATCAACACGTTTTAGGTGGGCGTTACCCACTGATTGTTGGCAGTGGTGAAGACGTGGCAAAACGACTGATTGAGCTGGTCGATCAAACCGGCGTAGATGGATTCAATTTAACGCGTACCGTCGCACCAGAGTCACATCATGATTTTATTCAATACGTGATTCCTGAGCTGCAACAACGAGGCCGTTTTAAAACTGCATATAACGAAGGCTCGTTACGTCAAAAAATTTCAGGACACGGCGATTTGCTTCCATCGACGCATCCCGTTGAGCAATATCGATGTTCACCTTCTCCACATTCATTCAATTTAAATCAACACGAAAAAATTACAGCATAATTCTTGGAGTCTTCGATGGCACAGTCATCTTCATCAAAAAAACTCATTATTCTTGGGGCATTATTTGTCGTTTTAATTATTGGGCTTGTAATCTGGAATCAGAATAGACAAAGTCAGCATCAAGAGTTAGTGATCGGTATTAGCCCTCCTTTTGCTCACCCGCTGCAAGCGGCAGCCAAAGAAGCTGAAAAACAAGGGATTCATGTCAAGCTGGTCGAGTTTTCCGACTGGAATACGCCAAACATCACTTTAAATAATGGCGACATTGATGCCAATTTCTTTCAACATCAGCCTTTTCTAAGCAATGCAATTAAAGAAGGTGGTTATAAACTCAAAGCTTTTGGTGTGGGCGCAGCATCTCACGTCGGATTATATTCAAAAAAATATAAGTCACTGGATGAACTACCGCAAAATGCACGTGTAGTGGTTCCGAATGATCCAGTCAATCAAGGGCGTGCTTTGCTCTTACTGCAACAAGCCAAACTGATTCAGCTTAAAGATCCAAACAATTACTTGTCTAAATTAAGTGATATTACAGTTAATCCAAAAAATCTGAAATTTATTGAAGTTGAAGGCCCCCAAACTGCACGTGCAATTGATGATGTCGACTTGGCATTTGGCTATCCACACTATTTGCGTTTGGCTAAAACAGCCGATCCAAATAGTGCCCTACTTTTAGATGACACGACCAATAAACGTTATGCCATCTTGTTTGTGGTCCGAGATGATTATGAAGATAAAGACGGTAAGCTGAAAAAATTTATTGAGATTTATCAAAATTCACCAGCGGTAAAAGCAGCCATCGATGAAGACATTGGACCAAAACTTTGGTTCCCAGGTTGGGTCTAGGAGGTTAATCATGGTTAGTTTTGGATCGCAGGTCGATTTCTCACCGCCACATATTCAAATTCGTGCGCTTAATAAAAGCTATACATCGAATGGCCAGACTGTGCAGGCGCTTAAAGCCATTGATCTGGATATTCCGCAAGGCAAAATTTTAGGCGTGATTGGAAAAAGTGGTGCTGGAAAATCATCTTTGTTACGCACGCTAAATGGACTAGAAACACCGAGTTCTGGCTCTATTAAAATTCATCAAGATGAATTAACCACACTTGACCACGCACAGCTCATTCATCTGCGTCAGAAAATTGGCATGATTTTTCAGCATTTTAATTTGATGTCGGCTAAAACAGTGTGGGATAACGTGGCGTTACCACTTAAAATTGCAGGTCTAGATAAAGTAGAAATTCAACGCCGCGTCGATGAAGTTTTGGGCTTGGTCGATCTGGCACATAAAGCCGGGCAATATCCATCACAGCTCTCCGGTGGGCAAAAGCAGCGTGTCGGGATTGCCCGAGCGCTGGTGCATCATCCTGAAATTTTACTCTGTGATGAAGCCACATCGGCGTTAGATCCCGAAAGTACCGCCACTGTTCTCTCCTTGTTAAAAAAGATTAATCGGGATTTAGGCATCACGGTGGTGCTGATCACGCATGAAATGCAGGTCATTCGTGAAATTTGTGATCAAGTGGTGGTTATAGATCAAGGGGAAATTGTCGAGTCTGGTTTGGTCTGGTCAGTTTTTTCAAATCCAAAGCAAAAAATCACTCAAGAACTGCTGAATCTTGAACAACTCAATTTACCTTTTACACTCTATGAAGCGCCGCAAGATCACTTGACGCATCGGATCATTAAAGTTCGTTATCAAACCGATCTTAAGCATCCACCAAACTTAACCGATTTGCTGAAATTACTCGGGTCGCATACTTCTTTATACCAGAGCCATGTCGATACTGTTCAGGATCATTTAATTGGCACATTGATTTTAGCCGTGCCAGAGCAAGCTTTTGATGCACAGGCAATAAAGCAACTGTCTCATTTTGTTTTTGATGTGGAGGTGATTGGCTATGCACAACCAACTTCTTGATTTATTGCTCACAGGTACACTAGATACCTTACTGATGGTAGGCGTATCTGCTTTACTGGCATTTCTGATTGGTTTACCGCTCGCCGTTTTACTGGTGATGACCTCTGAACATGGGATCTATCCTTCCATTAAAATTAATCAGCCGATTGGCTGGGTGATTAATATTACACGCTCCATTCCCTTTTTAATTTTAATGGTGGCGCTCATTCCAGTAACGCGCTGGATTGTCGGTACCAGTTATGGTGTGTGGGCGGCTGTTGTTCCGCTTACACTGGCTGCAATCCCATTCTTTGCGCGCATTTCAGAGGTCAGTCTGCGCGAGGTCGATCAGGGCCTGATTGAAGCTGCACAGGCTATCGGATGTAATCGCAAACAGATCATCTGGCATGTACTCCTACCTGAAGCCATGCCTGGCATCGTGGCGGGTTTTACCGTCACTGTGGTTACCATGATTAATTCTTCGGCAATTGCAGGTGCAATTGGTGCAGGTGGTTTAGGCGATATTGCTTATCGTTATGGCTATCAGCGTTTTGATCTGACCATTATGTTTGCCGTTATTTTAGTTTTGATTGTATTGGTGATGCTGATACAAGCCACAGGTGATGCGCTTTCCAACCAACTCGATAAACGCAAAATCTAAACTTCTTTATGATTCACACTTCGCCATGACCTGACTTTGTCATGGCTTTCATGTAAAATCAGCCTCAATTTTTACATTACATTTTTTGTGAGTCATTTCATGGGTTTTAATTGCGGTATTGTGGGTCTACCAAACGTCGGTAAATCGACGCTTTTTAATGCATTGACCAAAGCAGCGATTGCAGCAGAAAACTTCCCGTTCTGTACCATCGAACCAAACACCGGGATTGTTCCTGTTCCAGATGCACGCCTAGATAAACTTGCAGAAATTGTAAAACCACAACGTATTATTCCAACCACAATGGAGTTTGTGGATATTGCTGGTTTGGTTGCGGGCGCATCGAAAGGTGAAGGCTTGGGTAACCAGTTTTTGGCAAATATTCGTGAAACTGATGCAATTGCGCACGTGGTACGTTGTTTTGAAGATGAAAACGTCATTCACGTGAATGGTAAAATCGATCCGCTAGACGATATCGCCACCATCAACACCGAACTTGCACTTGCCGATTTAGACACTGTAGCAAAAGCTTTGCTACGCCTAACTAAAGTTGCAAAAAGTGGTGATAAAGAAGCACTTGCAACTAAAGCCGTGCTAGAAAAAATTCAGCCATTGTTAGATGAAGGCAAGCCAGCACGCGCAGCGGACTTAAGCGATGATGAGCGTAAACTGATTCGTGGCTTTGGTTTGATGACCTTAAAACCAACCATGTATATTGCAAACGTTGCTGAAGATGGCTTTGAAAATAACCCGCATCTTGATGCAGTTAAAAAATTAGCAGCAGAAGAAAATGCGATTGTCGTGCCGCTATGCAATCAGATTGAAGCCGAAATTTCATTGCTAGAAGATGAAGACCGTGCCGAATTTTTAGAAGCTATGGGAATGGAAGAACCTGGCCTGAATGTTGTAATTCGTGCAGGTTATGCCCTACTTGGTTTACAAACCTACTTCACTGCCGGTGTACAAGAAGTACGTGCATGGACCGTAAAAGTAGGTGCGACTGCACCTCAAGCAGCCGGTGTGATTCATACCGACTTCGAAAAAGGCTTTATTCGTGCAGAATGTGTTGCCTATAACGACTTTGTTCAGTACAACGGCGAAGCAGGTGCCAAAGAAGCGGGTAAATGGCGTCTTGAAGGTAAAACCTATGTTGTTCAAGACGGTGATGTGCTGCATTTCCGTTTTAACGTATAAAAAATTCGTTCAAAAAAGGCCAGCTCATGCTGGCCTTTTTTAGATTTACAAACATTTATTAAATAATAATTATAATGATAATCATTATCAATATATTTACATATTCTAATACATCGCCTAAACTCACATGGAAAGAACGACTTAAAATATTTCAAAGGACTACATCCCATGGCCTATAGCTTACCTGCACTGAACTATGCCTATGACGCACTTGAACCGCATATCGATGCCAAAACGATGCAGATTCATCACACCAAGCATCATCAAACCTATATCAATAATATCAATGCTGCGATTGAAGGCACTGAATGGGAAAAACTGTCAGTTGAAGATTTGGTTATAAAGGTGCATGAGGTGCCAAGCGATTTAAAACATACCGTGATCAATAATGCTGGCGGTCATGCCAACCACAGTTTGTTTTGGACGATCATGAGCCCTCAAGGTGGTGGTGAACCCCATGGCTCTGTGTCCGATGCAATACGACAACAATTAGGTGGCTTTGATGCATTTAAAGAGGCTTTTACCAAAGCCGCGTTATCTCGCTTTGGCAGTGGTTGGGCCTGGCTCAGTGTGACACCGCAAAAAACGCTGGTGGTTGAAAGCAGTGCCAATCAGGACTCACCACTCATGCATGGCAACACGCCTATTTTGGGTTTAGATGTTTGGGAACACGCTTACTATTTGCAGTATCAGAATCGTCGCCCTGAATATATCGCGGCATTTTATCAAGTGATTGATTGGGATGAAGTCAATCGTCGTTATCAGAATGCATTGAAATAAGGAGTGAACTCATTTGTACACAACAACAGGTCTGTATGAAATGCCCTTTTTTCATGTGTTTCGATTGCTACTTGGTATTTTGATTTTAATCGCTGGACTGGCAGTTTTAGTTCTTGGTATGATGTGATCTGTACTCGCTATATTGCATTTTATGCAGTTAAAAAATGCGACAAACAAAATGCAATATGGCAAACAGTGTTCAAATACAATCACTTGATGCTCAGTACTAATAATCTGAATAATCATTAAATCAAGATGATTCGCAAGCCAACTTCACATCAAACGTGATAAAGCTTAACCCTGTATTAAAAGCAAAATTAAGACAAATAAACAACAAGAAAACTTATCTTTTGATCAACAAATTTTTAATTTAATGATGAATAAAACAGATTAAGCTCAGAAACAGGCACTAACGCCCCATGAATAGAAGATATACAATGAAAAAGATTTCAACGGTACTGCTTGCGGCTTCTTTTGCGATGTTAAGTGCCACCGCTTTTGCTTGCCCTAAAGGCACTGAATTACAAGGCGGAACTGGCCCACACCATAAAGGTGGAAAATGTGTAGCAGTTAGCGGTAAAAAAATGGCCGCGAAAACCGACAAGAAAATGATGGCTGAAAAAAGTAAACCAATGACAACGGCAATGCCTGCTAAAACTGAACCGGCAAAACCTAAATCGTAAACAACACATTGAATATAAAAAAGCGAGATCAACTCGCTTTTTTACTTTTATCGCTTATCGCTTCGGATCTGTATTACCCAATGCAGGATTAGCTATCGCATCTTTACATTGTGCTTTGTCTCGCTCGTAATCAGCTTGTCGCTGCGTAAGTGTGGAGCTACCCGTGATCACTTCACGTGACCATGTATCCAGTGAAGTCAGTGCTTTACGACATAAAGCATACTTACCCTCTGTAACTGAGTCAGTCATTTTGACATTAATACGCCAGTCGGTACTAAGCTTACGCAATGGCTTTCTTACCTGCTCTTCAATCTCATCTTTTTTGCCATCATAAACAATAAGATCGATTTGATTGATCAGCTTCCACGCTTCATTTGCATAGGTTGTTGCATCATTCGTCAATTTAGGAGCAGCTTTAATTTCAACCTTTTCTTTTGAACCAGATGTATGGTCTTGGTTACAACCAGAGACCATAAGTCCAAATAAAACACATGAAATTAAACCAGAAGTTTTAAGCGTTGAGATCATTATCCACGATTATCCATCTGAACATTCGGCTCTATGCTAGTGAATTCAGTAGTAATACTCAATCATTGTTTTTTATTTGTAATTACATAGTCTTGCAAGGCTAGCTAAGACCGTATAAGGTTTAAAATTAATATGTGATCAATCATTTGGCTGAATTAAAACAAGGTCTTTTTATTTATATGTCTCAAATTAAAATCTATGCTCTAGCAGATACAATCGATAAATATCGATCTCAATTATCAAAAGCTATACATGACGCACTTGTCGAAGCACTGCAATATCCTGTTGAAAAATGTTTCCAACGCTTTATTAAAATGCAAAAAGAAGATTTTATTTATCCCTCAGATCGGAGCGACCTATATGTCATCATCGAAATTTCGATGTTTAGCGGGCGCAGTGTTGAAAGTAAAAAACAACTGATCAATAAAATTTTTAAGAACATTGAATCTGAGAGTGGAATCTCCCCACAGGATATTGAAATCACTATTTTTGAGACACCACAAGAAAACTGGGGAATTCGAGGAAAAACTGCTGATGAGCTGAAATTAAATTATCAAGTAAACGTCTGAACTATTTTTTAAATTAGTGTTGAATTTGCTCATTTTATTAGATTATTTATTAGACAATAAAAGTCACTAATTTATGTGAATCAAGGCGTCAATCTGGTAAAAGTTCTGTTATGCTTAAAAGCCCTACTTCTTGCATGGATGATTCGCATGAGCGTCACAATTGGTACTCCCCTTCAATCTTCTGCATTTAAAGTGTTACTGTTAGGTTCGGGAGAGCTTGGTAAAGAGGTTGTGATTTCATTACAGCGTCTTGGTGTCGAAGTTCATGCGGCAGATCGTTATGATCATGCACCAGCAATGCAAGTAGCGCACTATTCTTATACGCTCAATATGACCGATCCGGTCGAACTTAAAAAACTCATCGAAGACATTAAACCGCATTTGATCGTGCCTGAAATTGAAGCAATTGCCACTGAAGTATTGCTTGAAATTGAGCGTAATCAAACTGCAACCGTTATTCCATCGGCAAAAGCAGTCAACCTGACCATGAACCGTGAAGGCATTCGACGCTTGGCTGCTGAAGAATTAGGTTTACCCACCTCAGCCTACCGCTTTGCCGAATCTTTAGAAAGCTTCCGGGCAGCCTGCGATGACATTGGTTATCCAAACTTTGTAAAACCTGTCATGTCGTCATCCGGTAAAGGTCAATCACGAGTTAAGAGCTTTGAAGAAGTCGATGCTGCATGGGAATATGCACAAACCGGTGGTCGGGTCAATCAGGGCAAAGTGATTGTAGAATCTCAAATTGATTTTGATTTTGAAATTACCCTACTCACCGTACGTGCCAAAAACCCTCAAACAGGCCAAATCGAAACACATTACTGTGACCCGATTGGGCATCGCCAAGACGCAGGTGATTATGTTGAAAGCTGGCAACCACAACCAATGACAGATGCGGCGCTAGCAGAATCTAAACGCATTGCCAACAAAGTCACCACAGCACTTGGTGGTTGCGGTATTTTCGGTGTTGAGCTGTTTGTCAAAGGTGATCATGTCTGGTTTAGCGAAGTATCACCACGTCCACACGATACTGGGCTGGTTACACTTGCTTCACAATTTCAAAGCGAGTTTGAATTGCATGCGCGTGCCATTTTAGGTTTGCCTGTAAACACAGCACGCCACAGTGTAGCGGCCAGTGCCGTGATTTATGCGGGTGCAGATGCAAATAATTTAAGTTTTGATCAACTCAATACAGCACTGTCGCATCCAGATACAGATTTTCGCCTCTTTGGTAAACCAGAAGGCTTCAAACGTCGTCGTATGGGCGTTGCCACTGCGCGCGCTGAAACGACCGATGCTGCTCGTACACTGGCACAGCAAGCAGCCGATCAAGTTCATGTTGTACTTCCTGAATAATCATTCAATCTAATATGAGTCCATTTTTATGATTATTACTTCACCGCTGCTGGATTATGTCACCAGTCATCACGATATCAAGGCAATTAATCAATGGCGTGCAGATGTCGAACAGCAGATTCAGGAGTATTATGAAAATGGACACTCCATTCGTGATGTCGTCATTGCACGATCTAATCTGATTGATGAAGCCCTGATATTTTTGTGGAAATATGCTGGGCTGGATCAATCACGTTTGGGGCTTTTTGCAGTGGGTGGCTATGGCCGAAAGGAAATGCTGCCCTACTCCGATGTCGACATCATGATTTTGGCAGAAGATGAAATTGATCCAGAACTAGAAAAGCAGATCTCGACATTTATTTCATCGCTCTGGGATGTTGGAAATTTTAAACCTGGTACCAGCGTTCGTACTATTCAAAACTGTGTTGAACAGGCCACCAATGATCTGACCGTTGCCACCACGCTGATTGAAGCGCGACTTATTACCGGCAATCCAGATTTAGCCAAATGGCCCCGCCGGATTGTTTCACAAACCTGGACCGACAAAACCTTCTTCGATGCCAAAATGGCAGAACAGGCAAAACGACACGCCCAGCACAACAACACCGAAAGCAACCTTGAGCCTGATATTAAAAATGCACCTGGCGGCATTCGCGATATGAATCAAATTGGATGGATCGCAAAGCGCCATTTCCGTGTGAATCGGATCTATGATTTGGTGCATTTGGGCTTTATTACCGAGTACGAACTCAAGATTCTTGAGGAAGCAGAAAGCTTTTTATGGGAAATTCGTCATCACTTGCACCGACTCAGCAAACGTGATGAAAACCGGCTACTGTTTGATCATCAACGTGAAATTGCAGCCAAATTTGGGTATACCCGCCTAGAAGGTCAGCCGGGCAACTATGCGGTTGAACAATTTATGAAGCGGTATTACCGCACTGCTCAGCAAATTTCTACACTCAATGAAATGCTATTGGCTTATTTTAATGAATCAGTCATTACGCCTCGACTTCCCAATTACGAGCGTAAAATCGAAGAAATTAATGAAAACTTTAAGCTCGTAGACAAAAAACTTGCCGTTCAGCATCATAAAGTTTTTTCTGAGAATCCGAGTGCTATTTTAGAGCTTTTCTATTTGCTGGCCAATCGTCCAGAAATTGAAGGAATTCGTGCGCGAACCTTACGCTTATTAATTATGGCCGCAAAGCGTATTGATCAAGAGTTTCGAGACAATCCAGCGCATCAAGCCCTGTTTATGGCAATTATCCGCTCGCCATACCGCCTATACGACACACTGGTCGATATGAAACGTTATGGAATTTTGGGTAATTATATTCCTGCGTTTGGTCAAATCATGGGCCTCATGCAATACGATCTGTTCCATATCTACACGGTCGATGCCCATACTTTACTGTTGATTCGTAATCTTAATCGATTCAAAGAAACTGAATTTGCACAGCAATTTCCAGTGGTGAGCTCCGTATTTCAGCGTTTAGCACGTCGTGATATTGTCTATTTGGCTGCTATTTTTCATGATATCGCCAAAGGCCGTGGCGGCGATCACAGCGAATTGGGGGCAGAAGATGCGATCGAGTTTTGTCGAGCGCATGGTTTTACCGAACGTGAATGTAAACTGGTCGCATGGTTGATTCAAAACCACTTATTAATGTCACTCACTGCACAGAAAAAAGATATTTCAGATCCAGATGTCATTAAAGAGTTCGCTGAAAAACTCGGTGACATGGAACATCTTGACTACTTATATACACTTACCGTCGCCGATATTAATGCCACCAATCCAAAGCTTTGGAATACTTGGCGCGCCTCATTAATGCGTCAGTTATACACGTATTCACGTGATGTGATTCGTTCAGGTTTGGGCCGCCCAGTCGACTATCAAATGCTGATTGAAGACACCAAGTTTACTGCGAGTGAAATACTGGTCAATGAGTTTTCACTGGATGCAGTCGAACGGGTCTGGCAAGAGCTTGGTGATGAATACTTCCTCAAAGAGTCAGCAGATGAAATCGCGTGGCATACGCGTGCTATTTTGCTTCACGGCGATAATTCTGCACCACTGGTGTTGCTTCGTGCACACCGCCAATCTGCACAAGACGCCGTACAAATCTTTATTTATACACAAGATAAGCCTAACCTTTTTGCCACCACTGTGGCAGTGTTAGATCGTATGAATCTGGATGTACAAGATGCACGGATTATTACTGCAACCAAAGCATTTAGTTTAGATACTTACTTGGTGTTAGATCGTTTTGGCACCCTGCTCACCGATCCAGACCGGGAGCACACTGTAAAATCGGCTTTGGTGCAGGCACTGAGTCAATCTGATAAATATCCTGGACTAATGCAGCGCCGTATTCCGCGTCAATTGCGCCATTTTGACATTGAAAATACAGTAGATGTCACACTCAATGAAGCACTGCAACAAAATATGGTGGAAATCTCGACGCTAGACCAGCCGGGCTTATTGGCTCGTGTAGGTGGCTTGTTTATGATGCAAGGATTAGATATTCATTCAGCAAAGATTGCGACACTGGGTGAGCGCGCTGAGGATATTTTCTTTGTCACCAAAAAAGATGGTCAACCAATGACCACCGATGAAGCCACCCTGTTTGCAGCACAATTAAAATCTGCACTAGATGAGGCTTCAAGCCAAATCGCGATTCAACATTAATATTTTTACTGGTAACTGTTTCATGAACGCTAGCTTGTCTTTACTGCACCCTTACCCATTTGAAAAGCTGAATGCCCTTTTTAAGGATATTACGCCCGTAGACCTCCCGTTAATTCCATTATCGATTGGGGAGCCAAAACATCCTGCACCAGCTTTTGTAAAACAAGCAATCATGGAACATTTTAATCATCTTTCAACCTATCCAAACAGTAAAGGTTTGCCAGAGCTACGTGACAGTATTGCAAATTGGCTACAGCGTCGTTTTAAACTAAACCAGATCAGTGCAGACTCACAGATTTTACCGGTCACAGGTACACGCGAAGGAATTTTTTCTTTTGTACAGGCGCTGATCAATCGTGACGAAGCACCTTATGTGGTCATGCCTAATCCTTTTTATCAAATTTATGAGGGTGCAGCATTACTTGCCGGCGCCAAACCGTATTTCATCAACTGTACAGCAGAAAATGACTATTTAGGTGACTTTGATGCCGTTCCTGCCGAAGTGTGGGAAAAAACAGCTTTGCTGTTTGTGTGTACACCCGGAAATCCAACAGGTGCAGTACTCTCAAAAGAGAAATTTAAAAAACTGATTGAACTGTCAGATCAGTATAATTTTGTGATTGCATCAGATGAATGCTACTCAGAACTCTGGTTTGACCAGCCACCTGTCGGCTTATTGGAAGTATGTGCCGAAATTGGGCGCGATGACTATAAAAACTGTATCGTTTTCCATTCGTTATCCAAGCGTTCAAATTTACCGGGTATGCGCTCTGGTTTTGTGGCGGGTGATGCAGCATTGCTCAAGCCTTATTTACAGTTCCGTACCTATCATGGTGCGGCAATGCCGGTTCAACATCAATTGGCTTCTATTTACGCATGGAACGATGAAGTACATGTTGAAGAAAACCGCCAGCAATATCGCGCGAAATTCGACATGTTTCAGTCAGAATTAGGCGGTTTGCTACCGCTTCAAAAGCCTGATGCGGGTTTTTATTACTGGTTGCAAGTCGATAACGATGAAGCCTTTGCCAAAATGCTGATGGAAAAAGCCCACATCAAGGTTTTGCCAGGTCGTTATCTTTCGCGTGATACTGCAACAGGTAATCCGGGTGAAAATCATGTACGTATGGCATTGGTCGCAGATCTGGCACAATGTGAACAAGTTGTGGCACGATTAAAGAAAATTTTATAATCAATCAAGCTTAAAAAAAGCCTCTCTATTGAGAGGCTTTTTTTCTTAGAAATCAAAACTTGCACTGAGCATAAATGTACGTGGCAATCCGGCAACCAAATAACCATTATTGGTATTGGAACTGCTATTGATATTGTCGTACAAACCTACCGATGCCCAATAGTTTTGATCAAAGACATTATTGATTTTGAAATTAAATGTGGTTGGCGTTTGCCCTAATTGAGTTTTGTAAATTGCCCCTAAATCGAGCGTAGTCCAGTCTTTCACCTTAAGTGTGTTGTCTAGGCTTGCATAACTTGATCCGGTATAAACCAGTTGGGCATTAAGCGAAATATCTGCTGCAATTGGTAGTTTCCAGTCCGCCCCAATGTTAGCCTGAAACTTAGGTACACCTACCTCATCCTTTGAATCATAAGCAATCGACCCTGTATTTTCTTGTTTAGCATGCATCCATGTTGCACCGCCTAATACTGTAATTGCATCGGTAAGTTTGCCATAAGTATTAAATTCAACACCTCGATGAACATATTCACCTGCATCACTAAATACCTGATTTTGAATAACAGCACGCTGTTTGTTGATATCAAATAGACTCAAACTTGCACCGAAAGTTCCATTTTCATACTTTGTTCCAATTTCTTTTTGTTTTGCAACAAATGGCTTTAATGTAGTTGTGGTGCCATTATTGGTATTACTTAAACCCTTGGCCAACGACTCAATGTAATTACCATACACCGAAATTTCTGGTGTTAACTTGTATGAAACACCTAATACTGGTGTAAATTTGCTTTCATCATAGGCGGTTTTTTCCCCATTATTATACGCATAATTATCTTGCATAATCGTTTGATATCGCCCACCAAACATTAGATTAAGTCGATCATCAAGTGCCTTTAGGTTGTCTCCAATTGCAATACTTCTTAATCGTGTACGTGTCGTCAGTTTGGGTGAATTCAACTCATTTCCAGAATATACAGGCGATGTTGCAAGTGGCTGATCGTATTGCACTGGCATATACAAGTTGTTGGTATATTGATTCGCAAAATCCATAATGTAGGCATTACGGGAATTCAATTGAAATGCCGATGCTGCAAGTACGAATTGATGCGATATGTCGCCAGTATTCAGTTTGGTACGTAGGCCGATTTCTCCTGTATTGACCATATCTACCCGAGCATTGTCAAACCGATAAAATGTGCTATCACCCGTACTTGCATTACTCAGTGTAAGATTAGCTAAGCTATTACGCTCTTCACCATGACGAAAACCATAGGCTGCATAGGCTGTAACAGCATCGGTCAGATCATATTCTGCACGGTAACTTCCAAAATAATTCTCTTCATTTGAATAAGTCCATTTTTGCGCATAATTACTTGATGCTTTAACCGCAGAAGGCACACTCGTTACAGCAGCACCTAATGTTACATTGGGTCTAGTCGCCTCTAGTCTATTATTGCTATATCCCATATCGCCCGATAGACGCAAACGCTCACCTCGATAGTCTAGCCCTATCGCAGTCAAACCTAACGTATTTTTTTCATGATCAACCGCGGTATGAACACCATGATAAGCCGTATTGACTCGCACACCAAACTGTTGATCCTCTCCAAAACGTCGGGCCACATCGCTAGCAACATACCCTCCATTAAAATCGGTTCCTAGCGTGACACGATTTAAAGGCTCATTTCCAGCACGTTTAGGCAACAGATTTATTGCACCCCCAATACCACCACTACTTGGCATCGCCCCATTTAAAAATGAAGAAGCACCTTTTAGTAATTCCACACGTTCGAACAATTCAGTCGGAATATATTGGCGTGGTAAAATAGAATACAAGCCGTTATACGCCGTATCATCTGAGCCAAGATTAAAACCGCGAATATAATAGTTTTCTTGGAAGTTTCCTAAGCCACGTCCCACCCGCACACTTGGATCGGCTTTAAGTACATCACCAACACTCTTTGCTTGACGCTCTTGAATGTATTGATTGGTGTAGCCACTCAGACTAAACGGCGTATCCAAATTTTTTTGATTTCCAAAAATACCAATTCGCCCTCCTGATGCAACCTGACCTCCAGCATAAGCCTCCATGAGACCATCTTCCGATGCATCTGCACTTGCGACCACGCGGATGGTTTCAAGTGCAGTTACAGTTGTGGATTTTTGTTGAGATTCATCTAGTGAAGCTTGTACTTCAGCATGAATAATTTGCGTACCAGATACACAGGCCATAAGCATGACCAAAGGTTTGATTTTTCGCATGGCTGACTCAGGGAGAAAAACTTACACAAATACTAAATGAGAATAACAGTAATTAAAAGAATTATTATTAAATAAAAATCATTCTCATATTCTCTAATTATGCCCTTTATGATTGTGATTCTCAGAGTAAACATCTCCAACCTCAAAAAAAGAACTATACATAACCAATTAAAAGTATTGAAAAAATGGAAAATGCTCCAGCGGATACATAATACAACTTACAGGAATTCCGTTGTAAAAAGTTTATTGACTGATCGAATGTCAGCATACGAATCAGAAATAGATTCCAAACTAAAACGGCCATCACCATCCAGATTGAAATTGAAAGTTTTTCATACCAATGAAACTGCTCAGCAATTAAAATACTCAAGCTACTGTAAAACAGTAAATTTTTCGGATTAACAAGGCTAGATTGAACACCTTTGATGAAATGTATTTTTTCTTTACGGATGTGTAAATTATTTTCACGTCTCAAATTCAACGGTGATTTAGCATAACGGATACATAAATAAGAGAGATAGAATAAATATAAAATACCGATCCATTTGATGGCTACGAGAATACTTTTATCGATATTGATTAGTAATTGTAATCCAATAAATACCAAAGCGATAATGACCGCATTTCCAAACGCTACTCCGCAACAGACTAAAATGGCTGCATTTCGATTATGGCGCAATAGCGTTGTTAAAATGAGAAAAAAATCTGGTCCTGGAGAAAGCAAGGCAATAAAGTGAGTGAGCGCAATCGCAATAAACAGTTCCACAAGGTATCTCGCAATAAATCATCAACACGAGATTAAGTATTTAGATGTGTATTATCTTGTATAAAATTGCGCGTCATAGATAGTTGATACTGTCTAGGCGTCGCACCAGCGAACTGTTTAAAAACACGATGAAAATGGCTCTGGTCGCTAAAACCTAAATCATAAGCAATTGCTGTGATTGACTTTCCTGTTTTAAGTTGTTGTCGAGCTTGATGAATACGAAGATTCAACTGAAATGCGTGTGGAGTTAACCCTAAATTTTGTTTGAATAACCGAATGATTGTAAAGCGGCTCAATCCACTCGATTGAGCAAGTTCTTCAAGGGAAAGAAAGGTTTGGTGCTGGTTAAGAAGATTTATCAATTCATCTAAAGCCGCTCTTAAATACTGCTTATTGTGTAAAAACCGCCAAGACATAGAAGGGAAAATAAATTGAATGAGCGTGTCTATTAATTGTTGCTCTTTTTCTAAAACACTAAAATTTGGATTAAATAATGTCTCATTCATTTTGCAGAACGATTGATACACTTCAGATTTTCGAATAATTTCAGGTTTTAAAACAGGTATTTTCTGTTCGATGCTATTCGATAAACCTTCTTCAATAAGAGCTGAAAGCCACGATGCATCTAAGTGCATCATTTGATAACTCCAGTCCTGATTGGGTAATGGATTACACGAGTGCTCTGTAAATGCTGGCACAATCACCAGACTACCTGGAGTTAAGCGCTCGAATTGATGAAAGGCACTACTAAAGCAACTAAAACCGGCATCAACAGCACCAATCGAAAAAGTTTCATGACTATGCGATTTGTAGCAAGTTCGACTGGTACATGCCTTACGCGTTTCCACATAAGGCATGCGAGCATCTGACCAGAACAGATTACTTGAATGACTCAACATTAAAAAAGCCAAGCATTAAACTTATGCATTGCCCAAAGCTTTCTCAATATCTTCTTCTAGGCTTTCTGGTTTTGTGGTTGGTGCATAACGATTCAACACCTTCCCGTCACGGCTAACAAGAAACTTAGTAAAGTTCCATTTAATATTTTCGCTGCCCAAGACCCCTTTGGCTTCACGGGTAAGATAACGAAAAATCGCATGCGCTTCTGGGCCTTTAACATCAACCTTGGCAAACATCGGGAAGCTTACGCCATAATTGCGTTGACAAAATGAGCCAATTTCCTGATTTGAACCTGGATCTTGCCCTCCAAACTGGTTGCATGGAAAACCTAAAACCTCAAAACCCTGTTCTTTGTATTTTTCATAAATTTTTTCTAAACCAGCAAATTGTGGCGTAAAACCACATTTGCTTGCAGTATTTACGATTAAAAGTACTTTGCCCTGATAATCGGCAAGTGACTTCGTCTCTCCCTCAAGTAAATCTGCTTCAAATTGATAAAGGTTGGTCATGGATAAGTTTCCTCATCATTCTTCTCGTCGGTTTTTAATTGTAATGACGCCGAATTTACGCAATATCGCAATCCTGTCGGCTGTGGTCCATCTTCAAAAACATGCCCTAAATGAGCATCGCAGTGATGACAAACAATCTCTGTTCGAACCATTCCATGCGATAAATCGTCATGCTCCTCTATTGCGGTGGTGTTAATCGGTTTATAAAAACTTGGCCAGCCACAGCCACTATCATATTTAGTGATTGAAGAGAATAATTCTGCACCGCAGCAACGACATACATAAGTACCCGATTGCTTTGTATTCCAGTACTGACCTGTAAAAGCAGGCTCAGTGCCCTTTTGTCGCGTGATTCGGTACTCTTCTGGTGATAACTCTCTTTGCCATTCTCGTTCTGTTTTGTTGAGTTTTCCCATGATAGTTTCCCTAGCTATTTTGCTGTTTAAAATAGGATAATCTTATATTTACGTCATTCAATCTAAAATTTCTAGTGTTTCATGCACAATTTACAAAACACGTATAATTGAACCAAAAGCAAAAAGTAAGCAATATTATTTTTTAAGTAAGCAGTAGTTATGTAACCAATGCTTCATTGTAAGCAAAATACATGTTAATCTTTGTCCATTCTTGCTAAGGATAAAAAAATGTCTCAAAAAAAGAGCGTTATTTTTAAAAACCTACTGCCTGTGATTAAACAATATCAACAGCTCGGTTATACGCATGAAAAAATTGTGACTTTACTCAAAGACCAGCATGATCTTGATTTGGTTACAACTGAAACATTTAAAAGCTATTTATATCGTTATGCAAAAGTGAACCCTCCTCCTTCTGAGACCCTCAAAATGACGAACACGACCCAAACCCCACGAGAAATTAAAAAGTCTTCTAAGCTCGAGCATGTATGCTACGACATTCGTGGTCCTGTGTTACGAGCGGCCAATGAAATGGAAGAACAGGGACATAAAATTATTAAGCTCAATATTGGCAATCCTGCTCCGTTTGGATTTGAAGCACCACAAGAAATTATTAATGATGTCGCACTAAATTTACCTAATGCGATTGGTTACACCGATTCAAAAGGTATCTTCCCTGCACGTAAAGCCATTTGCCAGTATTATCAGCAAAAAGGCATCCGTGATATGCATGTCAACGATGTCTATGTCGGCAACGGCGTATCAGAACTGATTGTCATGGCTATGCAAGGCTTGCTCGACGACGGCGATGAAATGCTCGTGCCTATGCCAGACTATCCACTTTGGACCGCTGCGGTAAACCTTTCAGGAGGAACCGCCATTCACTATAAATGTGATGAAGAAAATAGCTGGTATCCTGATCTTGCCGACATGGAAAGCAAAATCACACCCAATACACGCGGTATTGTGATTATCAACCCAAACAACCCGACAGGTTCAGTTTATCCACGTCATGTTTTGGCACAAATTGTCGCATTGGCAAAAAAATATGACCTGATTTTATTTGCAGACGAAATCTACGATAAAATCGTTTACGATGGCATTGAACATGTGTCTGTTGCTGCACTTGCTGGCGACCAGTTGTGCATTTCATTTAACGGCTTATCAAAATCTTATCGTGTTGCGGGCTATCGTTCAGGCTGGATGGCCATTACGGGCGATAAATCACGCGCGAAAGATTATATTGAAGGGCTAGACATGCTGGCCTCAATGCGCTTGTGTGCCAACCATCAGGCACAATATGCCATTCAAACTGCGCTAGGTGGCTATCAATCGATTAACGACTTGATTCGCCCGAGTGGTCGTTTATACGAACAGCGCAATATCGCATGGGAAATGCTCAATGAAATTCTGGGCGTGAGCTGTGTAAAACCGGAAGGTGCCATGTATTGCTTCCCAAAACTCGATCCAAACATGTATCCCGTAGAAGACGATGAACAACTGATGCTAGACTTTCTTCGTGCCGAGAAAGTATTACTGGTTCAAGGTACTGGTTTTAACTGGCCGACTCCTGACCATTTCCGTCTGGTGTTCTTGCCTGCAGAAAATGAGTTAAGAGAAGCCATTACCCGTCTATCTCGTTTTTTAGCAAATCGTCGTTAATTAAGAAAATTTAAAGCAATGTCGAAGTTCGACATTGCTTTTTTGTTTTTTATACAGTTTATAAAAAAGCCGTTTTCGCACCAAGATAAAGCAACAACATTCCAATTTGGTGCAAAAATACTTTTTGTAGGCTAAATACTTTGTTTTTTCACTTTATTTTTATCAGTACGGTCGAAATAGCATAGATAAGATTCATGTATTTCTCGTTAAAATTAATGCGTTCTTTTAATTTAATTTAAAAAATAAAATGCCAATGCTTTAATTGATCAAAATTCAAATAATAGCCGAAATGTCTGGCATAGACATTGCTATTCGATGGAAGATCAAAACACAGGATTGTCATAAATGATTAATAAGGCTATTAAATCATTCGGTTTAGGATTAACGCTTCTTACAGCATCTGTATCACTATATGCAAAAAATAATGTAGTGGTCGTTGCAACAGGTGGAACGATAGCAGGCGCTGGCGCAAGCTCAACCAATAGCGCAACATATACAGCAGCAAAAGTCCCAGTCGATGCACTCATCAATGCAGTGCCGCAAATCAAAGATTTAGCAAATGTCACTGGTGTTCAGGCGCTACAAATTGCTTCTGAAAGCATTACCGACAAAGAATTACTCTCCCTTGCTCGCCAAGTGAATGATCTTGTCAAAAAGCCATCTGTAAACGGTATCGTCATTACGCATGGTACGGACACGCTAGAAGAAACTGCATTCTTTTTGAATTTAGTCATTCATACAGACAAGCCGATTGTACTGGTTGGCTCAATGCGTCCATCTACAGCACTTTCTGCTGACGGCCCGCTTAACCTTTATAGCGCAGTTGCTCTAGCTTCATCTGATGAAGCAAAAAACAAAGGCGTTTTGGTCATGATGAATGATTCGATCTTTGCTGCACGTGATGTAACCAAAGCAATCAACATTCATACCAATGCTTTTGGCAGCCAATGGGGTGCTTTGGGTACACTGGTTGAAGGTAAGCCTTACTGGTTTAGAAGTTCTGTCAAGCGCCATACTAATGCTTCAGAATTTAATATCGAAAATATTAAGGGCGACCAGTTACCTTTGGTTCAAATCGTCTATGGTTCTGACTCAATGATTCCAGATGCTTACCTTGCCTATGCCAAGGCTGGTGTAAAAGGAATTGTAAATGCGGGTACAGGTAATGGCTCTGTAGGTAACTATATTGTGCCAACATTAAAGCAATTGCATGATGAGCAAGGCATTCAAGTGGTACGTTCATCACGTGTACCGCAAGGCTTTGTACTGCGCAATGCTGAACAACCAGACGACAAATACGGCTGGGTGGTTGCACATGACTTAAATCCACAAAAAGCACGTCTGCTAACTGCACTTGCACTGACCAAAACCAATGACGCAAAAGAAATTCAGCGTATGTTCTGGCAATACTAAGCGCAATTAGCCTCAAAAAAACCGATGTCTATACATCGGTTTTTTTGTTTTATAATCTGATTTGTCTTTACGAAGATGTTTTAATGCCAAAATATTAGACAACTGTCTCAGACAGAGCGTGTTAGAATATTTGGCGGTCGTGTTAAGGATAGGTCTATGCAGTTTGTTCATCTTGGTATTCATTCAGAATTTTCGATTACTGAATCGATTGTTCGCATACCTGATCTCATCAAAGCTGCTGTCAAAGACAATATGCCTGCTTTGGCGCTCACAGACTTATCTAACTTACATGCGGCCGTTAAATTCTACACCTCGTGTTTAAGTAAAGGCATCAAACCGATCTTAGGCAGTGTGGTTCGGCTCAATGAGCCCGACCAACGCGTTACCTTGCTCGCCATGACCAATGAAGGCTGGAAAGGCTTAACTGAAATTGTGTCACGTGGTCATATCGAAGGCCAGCAACTCAGCATTCCTTGTGTTCAAAAAGAATGGATCTTGGAACAACATGATGACATTATCGTATTGCTCGGACAAAACAGTGATGTTGGCAAAATTTTGTGTTCGTCCAATCCACAAAAAGCAGAGCCTTTACTTGAAGCGTGGCAAGAAAAATTTGGCAATCGTGTCTATCTGGCCTTAACTCGCACAGATCGTCCGGGTGAAGAAGATTATATTGGTGAAGCGGTAAAATTGGCGGCCAAGTACCATATTGGTGTCGTCGCGCACAATGATATCCACTTTATTGAGCGTGATGATTTTGATGCCCACGAAGCACGAGTCTGTATTGCAGACGGTTACGTACTTGCTGATAACCGCAGACCTCGAATTTACAGCCCCGAGCAATATTTTAAAACCACCGCCGATATGGTGGAACTCTTTTCAGATATTCCAAGCGCACTTGAAAATACCTATTACATTGCGCAGCGCTGTAATGTTTCACTACAGCTCGGGACTTACTTCCTTCCGGATTATCCAATTCCAGATGGTTTTACCATCGACACCTATTTTGAGCATTTGTCTAAAGTAGGTCTTGAAGAGCGCCTTAATCATTTGTATCCCGTAGAGATGCGCGATGAAGACTGGCCTGAAATTCGTAAACCTTACGATGAACGTATTGAGTATGAAGTTGGCATTATCCTTAAAATGGGATTTCCGGGTTACTTCCTCATTGTGATGGACTTTATTCAATGGGCCAAAAGTAATGGCGTTCCAGTTGGCCCGGGGCGTGGTTCTGGTGCAGGCTCATTGGTGGCCTACAGTTTAAAAATTACTGATTTAGATCCGCTTCGTTACGATTTGCTTTTTGAGCGTTTCTTGAACCCAGAACGGGTTTCAATGCCCGACTTTGACGTCGACTTTTGTATTGCAGGCCGAGACCGAGTAATTGATTACGTCTCTCGCACCTATGGACGAGAAGCAGTATCGCAAATTGCGACATTCGGTACGATGGCTGCCAAAGGCGCAATCCGAGATGTTGCGCGTGTATTGGGTAAATCGTACGGTTTGGCCGATCGAATTTCAAAAATGGTGCCTACCAAACCGCTTGGAGTGGATCTGGCAACAGCCATTGACATGGAGCCACAACTCAAAGACATCGTCACCAACCCGTCCAATCCGGATTATGACGATGCCAGTGAAATTTGGGAAATGGCACTCAAGCTTGAAGGTATCACGCGTAATACAGGTAAACACGCCGGTGGTGTGGTAATTGCACCCGGAAAAATTACCGATTATTCGGCAGTTCTGTGTGATGCCGATGGTACCAACCGCGTTGCACAGTATGATAAAGATGATGTCGAGGCAGCCGGGCTGGTCAAATTCGACTTCTTGGGCTTGCGTAACCTGACCGTGATTGAAGATGCGGTGCAAAACATCAATAAGCGCATCCAGTTTGAGACGCCACTCGACATTGTCAATGTGCCTTTAGACGATAAAGATGCCTACTTGGTTTTCGCCAACGCCAATACGACTGCGGTGTTTCAGTTTGAATCCGTCGGCATGAAAAAAATGCTGAAGGAAGCGCGTCCAAGTAAGTTTGAAGAAATTATTGCCTTCGTATCGCTGTACCGTCCGGGTCCGATGGATCTGATTCCTGACTTTATTCACCGGATGCACGGCGGTGAGTTTGAGTATTTACATCCATTACTTGAAAGTGTGCTCGAACCTACTTATGGCATTATGGTGTATCAGGAACAAGTCATGCAGGCTGCACAGTTATGTGCAGGATATACGCTCGGTGGCGCAGATTTGCTCCGCCGTGCCATGGGTAAAAAGAAACCTGAAGAAATGGTCAAGCAGCGTAAAATCTTCATTGAAGGTGCTGCACAAAAAGAGATTGATGAAGCCACAGCCAACCATATTTTTGACTATATGGAAAAATTTGCAGGCTATGGCTTTAACAAATCACATGCTGCTGCCTATGCCTTGGTGGCCTATCATACCGCTTGGTTAAAAGCGCACTACCCTGCCGAATTTATGGCAGCGGTCCTGTCATCGGAAATGCAAAATACTGACAGTATCGTATTTTTGATTGATGACTGTCGCAACAATGCACTCGAAGTACTGCCACCGTCTGTGAATATGTCGCTGTATCATTTTCATGCCAGTGATGAACGCACCATCGTATATGGCTTGGGTGCCATTAAAGGTGTGGGCGAACAGGCCATGCAGTCGGTGATTGACTCACGTATTAAGCAGGGTCCATATACCGACTTATTCGATTTTTGTCATCGTATCGATTTGAAAAAAATTAATAAGCGTACACTAGAAGCGCTAATTCGTGCCGGTGCTCTCGACTGTCTTCAAATTGAACGATCAACTCTGATGGCACAGTTACCTGAGGCTGTTCAGGCCGCAGAGCAAGCACGCCAAAACCGTGAAACCGGCATTATGGATTTGTTTGGTGAAGTTGAGGAAGTTCAGCGCAAGCCTGCCAAACCTGTTAAGCCGTGGTCAGACGAAGTACGCTTAAAAGGTGAAAAAGACACTTTGGGCTTGTATCTGACCGGTCACCCGATTGATGTCTACCGCACCGAATTAAAATCGTTTGTTCCAGCCAAACTGAATGAACTCACACCTACGCGCCGTGGAGTCACCACGGTCTTTGCTGGACTGGTACTCGACGTTGCCAACTTTCCAAACCGCATTGTAGTTACGCTTGATGACGGCACAGCGCGTGTTGAAGTCAGTTGTAATCACGAACGTTTTCAGCGCTTTAAAGATATTGTCGCGATTGAACAAGTGGTGGTCATTGAAGGCGAAATTTATGAACGCGAAGGCTTTGATCGCCCGATGGCACGCTTAACCAAAGCATTTAGTCTGAATGAAATTCGTCAAAAACGCGCCAATCATATTCGCATCCAACCAGCAGACGAAATCATGACACCTGCGTTAGCACGCGATCTGCAACAGATTCTTTTGCCCTATTGTAATATTGATATGTGCCAGCATATTCCTGTCATTATGTGTATCGATCAGCCCTACGCAAGTGCAGAAGTGCAGCTTGGACAAAACTGGAAAGTTGCGCCACTGGATGAACTACTGGTGAAATTGCGTGATTATTTTGGCAAAGAAGCGATCTACATTGAATATCAGGTGAAGTCGAAAGCAGCCAAAGCAGCAGAACGAGTAAAGGCGAATATTGCTCCACCACCGCAAGATATGTCGATGGATGAAGCAATGGATCTGTATCACGCAGAAGTCTCTCAATACTCTTAAATTTGAATCGGATACTTTATGAATAATGCTGACAATGCGTTGGTGAATCAATCATTGGCGCATGTACGAATTGTAATGGTCAATACCACGCTTCCAGCCAATATTGGAAGTGCACTACGTGCAATGAAAACCATGGGACTGTCAAAACTGGTATTGGTTGCACCCAAAACCTATCCACATCCCGATATAGATGCCCTTGCTGCAGGTGCACAGGATCTGATCGAGCAAATTCAGATTGTGGAAACGCTTGAAGAGGCTATTCAAGACTGTCATATTGTCTTTGGAACCAGTGCGCGTAGCAGAACCATTCCTTGGCCGTTGCTCGACGTACGCCCCGCTGCTGAATTATCGATGGATGCCGTGGTGAATAAACACCAGCAAGTCGCGATTGTATTTGGTCGTGAAGATCGAGGTCTGACCAATGAAGAGCTGGCATTGGCCAATTACCACCTCACGATTCCGGTCAATACCGACTATGGTGTGTTAAATGTAGCGCAAGCCATTCAAGTGGTGTGCTACGAAATGCGAATGGCTGCCCTCGAACGAGCCACCACATCATCTCCTGAAACGACAAATGCGCAAATGCAGGTTGCAGAGGGTGTCGCAATGGATTGGGATGAGCCACTGGTCACTCATCAACAAATGGAAGAGTTTTATCCTCATTTTGAAAAAATGCTGGTCGACATCGAATTTCTAGATCCACAAAATCCGCGTTTGCTTCCACTTCGTATGCGCCGTTTGTTTGGTCGTATTCAACTCGACCGAATGGAGTATCATTTGTTACGTGGTGTATTTAGTCGCGTGCAAGCACTCAGTCAGGGCAAATGGAAAAAAACACAACAGGATGAGGATCAGCCCCATGTTTAAACAGCTTAAAGAAGACATTCAAGCCGTATTTGCGCGTGATCCGGCAGCTCGAAATACCCTGGAAGTTTTGACGACTTATCCGGGTATTCATGCACTGATCATGCATCGGGTTGCACATGAGCTCTGGAAAAAAGACTTGAAAGGCTCTGCACGTGCGCTGTCTTCTCTGAGCCGATTTGCGACAGGAATTGAAATTCATCCTGGCGCCAAAATTGGTCGTCGCTTTTTTATCGATCATGGCATGGGTGTCGTAATTGGTGAAACTGCCGAAATTGGTGATGATGTCACGCTGTATCATGGGGTAACGCTTGGTGGTACGACTTGGAATAAAGGCAAACGTCACCCTACCCTTGAAGATGGTGTAGTGGTCGGTGCCGGCGCGAAAATTTTAGGGCCATTGATCATTGGTAAAGGCGCGAAAATTGGCTCAAATGCTGTTGTGACCAAGGCCGTCCCTGCGGGTGTGACTGCTGTGGGCAGTGCAGCACGATTTATTCAAAAAGATCTGGATAAAAATGCCGAAGAAATGCGCCGTGAAAGCTATGCGCAAAGTATTGGATTTGAACCGTATGCAGCCACTCGCGACCAGACCGATCCTTTACTCGAAGGCATGAAGGTACTGCTTGACCGTATTCAGCAAAATGAAGTGCGTATGAATACTTTATGCAAGCGATTGACTGCACTTGATCCGACGTTTAAAAAACAAAACTATGATCAGCATCCATTTAGCGATGAAGAGCTTAAAATTATTGAAGAAGTCCGACGCGAATGTGAAGCACAACACAAAATGAGCGATACTTGACCATTTAGTTTAATACTGTAACACGGCACTCATTGCATGTTTGCTCAGGTTTTCTTAGACTGGCTTCACAACGATCTTTTATTCATACAACAATTTTACGGATGACTCTATGATGTTTAAGCCTTTGGCATACACCATGTTAGCAGCTTCAGTTTTAACCGCATGTAGCCCTCTTCCTGTCAAAGAAAATAAGCAAAGTACACAACCTTACGTGTTCACCGAGCCGGACATTTCGCCGCCATTTTATTCATTGAATCCATTTAACTACGATGCACCTCCTGCATTCGAAGTTGCACTCAAAGAAGCAGCAGCGCAACCTGTAACAAAAATGGTGGTAAAACGTTCGGATGATCCGACACAGACGATCGTGCTCGATGTCAATAAACTGATTGTTCCAACAATTAAAAATAATACGCGTAGCATGAAATATGCAGCATTGGCTGGTGAAAATGAATTGGATGTCACCGAAATTGATGACTTTATCCAGCTTGTTGAAGGTAAAGCTCGCCATTATCCACCACGTTTTACCGATCGTCAGGAGCGTCGTGGTTATGAAAGCAAGTTAAAACAGGTTTCAGCGCAACTTGATACTTTAGCAGCCAATCCAGATGCTTCATTTGATGTTCTGATTCGTGCATTTAAAGCCAGTGTGCTTGGCCGTAACCTCGATTTAGGTTCTGCTTATACCACCAAATCACTGACTTATGCTCAACGTTTACTCAAAATGAATCCAAATGATCCAGAAGCCAATTTCTGGTTTGGTTTTGGTTTATCTGAAGGTGGTGGTCAACGTGAAGCAATGCCATATTTGGAAAAAGCCATGAAAGGCGGCGTACAGGAAGCGTATTTGGTCAGTGCAAATAACTATATTGCAATGGAGCAAAAGAAAAATGCAGTCCAAACGCTCAAAAATTACAAAATCAAATATCCAGACGAAGCTGAGGTTGCAGATCGTTTAATTACAGAGATCGAAAAGCAAGGGCGCTGGAATGTATGGCAAGTCATGACCAACCCGGCAGTTGCACCGAAGTAACACTTCAATCTTGTATATAAAAATAGGCTGACCAACAGCCTATTTTTATGGTTGTTTCTTAGAACCCTGTACTACAGTTTGATCCAGATTGATTGCACAGATTATGGTGTGCCGACTCACCATATCTAAAAAGAACTATTTGCTATGAGACCGAATCCATCACTGCTAAAAGGACTTAGCCTACTGAGTGTAAGCCTCACCCTCTTGCTCAGTGGTTGCCAAGTGGTGAGCGTAAAGCAGCAAGCGTTAAATATTACGATTGCCAATGAGCGCAATAGTATTCTGATGCAAGATGCATTGAGTGAGGCGAGTCTGAATGTCTTGTCGATGTCGGGCCGAGAAGCAAATATTTGTACAAACGACCCCGATGCATGTATTGCAGAGCTCAAAACAATCTCACAAATTGGTGAAGAGCAATTTCTGTCTGCCGCAAGCGAAATTTATCTGGCTAAATCGATGCAGCTCGAACGCTCATCGGATTGTAAAACACCTTCTTCTACAGCTAAATCAATTACGAAACTAAATCTGTCGAATCAGGAAAATGACTGTTTAGATCGTCAAATGAATATGCTCGATAAGACCATTCGCTACAGTTATGCCTATTTATTTTTGACACAAAGAAAACCTCAAGACCGAATATTTGACAACCGTCAAGTTCAAATTCGAGATTTTTATAATCAGGCCATTGCCAAACAAGTCACGTTGTATGCGCTTCGCAATCCACAAAAACAAGTACAAACCCAGATTCATCTCGGTGACAACACTTATCGTCTTAATTTTGATGATTTTCCACAACTTGCAAAGCAACCTCTTGAGAAATTTATTTCCAGTTATAACCTGAATTTTTCAGGACTTCGAACCATTAATCGACGAGATGGTTTTGGATCAGAGTTTGTTGCAGTCTTCCCGCCATCACATCGTAAAGAATCTTCAAAATATATTGTCGATCCGCTACATTACAACTTTAAGAGTGGACAAAATCCAAATATTCACGACGCGCGCTATCTAGCAGTTACACTTGTGGTCGAGCCTCAGATCAAGCCCAAGAATGTCGACCAGATTTTAAATAATCCTCAATTTGTGATTAAAGTTTATGACCCGTACAATACTGAAAACATTAAGGTCGCGGGGAAAAGCTACCCCTTAGCAGCAAATTTTTCGGCACCATATGGTTTATGGCTGGCCGAAAATAATCTTGGAATTTTGGCTTATTTAAGCTTATTAGATCGTGATCAACGTTTAACTATGCCGCATCTGTATAAGCTCGAGCCATATAATCCCAATAAAAAAATTATTGTGTTGGTACATGGATTGGCCAGTAGCCCTGAGGCATGGATTGGGCTCACCAACGATATTATGGGTGATCGTGTACTACGCGAGCATTATCAAGTCTGGCAAATTTTTTATTCGACCAATATGCCGATTTTAGAAAGCCGTTATCAAATTTATGCGTTGTTACAACAGGCATTTGATGGACTTAATCCTCAAGATGCAGCAGACCACAATGCGGTACTGATTGGTCATAGTATGGGAGGCATTATTAGCCGATTACTGGTGAGTAAGGCTGATTTATCAGATAAAGCCTTTAATGTGCTCAATACCACCCAGCGTCAACGGTTTAAGCGAGATCAAAATGTTTTGAACCGCTTTAAAATTCAACCCATTGAAAATTTTGACCGCGCAATTTTTATGTCTGCACCTCACCGGGGTACAGATTACGCAGACCGATGGTTTACTTTGGCAGCACGTAAAATTATTCGTCTGCCCAGCTCTTTTTTAGGCGCACTGACCGATACCCTCACCAACGATGCGACCGATCAGGCCAAGGACCTAACCAATGGCATCAACGGTGGACTGATTCAAAATGGTCCAAGTGATTTAAGCCACAAATCAAAATTTATTGCACTGACTAAAGATGTCGTGCCACCAAAAGGCTACGTGTTTCACTCAATTATGGGCAACATCACTAAAAGTCAGGAACCTGATCAAATTACAGATGGTATCGTTCCGTATAGCAGCGCCCACCTTGACGGCGCCGTATCTGAAAAAATTATTAAGGGCGGGCATTCAATTCAGGAAACACCTGAAGCGCTGCTCGAATTACGTCGGATTCTACGCTTGCACCTTCAGCAGCATCAAATCAAATAATTATACGGCTATAGATTGCTGTCTATAACATTCATCGAGTGCCAATGCATAATATTCAAGCCCTTCTTTTGCAGCAAGAAAAGCTTTTTGCTGCAACTCTGGTTGATCTTCACACAACCGTTTGATAAGTTCCATGGCTTCATATGGATGTAAATCATCGTAATGCGCATGCGCACGTAGCCATGCCAGAGAACGTTTATTGATATTCACTTCTGGGTGATCAATATATGTATGTATACCTTTATAGACCTGAACTGACCAATCACCTGTCGCCCATTCAATCGCCAGATTGGTTGCTGCAAGGCACTCAGCTAAAGAACCCGTAGTATTGGTATGCCATAAAAAGTGATTGACTGCATTCATGGCGACTGGGGGACGAACTTGATTGAGTTGATCAATGCTCAAGCCAAAGCCTCCTGCCCAGTCTTGATACCAATTTAGGTGTCGTTCTTCCACTTTAATGTTTTGAATCAGCCAATTGCGGGTTTCAGTCACACCTTGAGCAGAAAAATCAATCGCTTTAGACAACCCCAGCGCCATGTAAGAAGGAAAATGCGCGACCAAAGGATAAAAGTTAAGCAAGGCCGAACGAAAGCAGTCCAGACTCAATTGTCCGCTGGCCATGTTTTGAAATAAAGGATGCTGGCTTACGCGATCTTTATACGGAATGAGTTCGTCCCAAAATTGCTGAGCCCATGGACTATGCGATGTTATTTCTAAAGCTGTTCCTTTTGTATAAGCACTCATTCTTAAAATCCTGTTACTGTTTCGTCCAGTGAACTCATTTATGCTGCATTGATAATACAATATACAATTTAGAAAAATACTGTATTTTTTATCACTTTTCTAGACGTCTTCAAATCATTTGTGTGAATTAAATCTCATTTTAATTGACTATTTTTTATAATTCTTAAGCGATATTTAAATAAAGATTAATTTTTATAGTAATGTGATTTAATACACAATTTATCAAATTATAATGACTTAATATGATTAAAAAATGATGAACAATTATCATTTTTTAATCATTCGTATTTATATTTCACATTTTTAAAAATAAATAATTATTTTAATAAAGTATTGTTTTATAAAGTTTTAGATAAAAAATAGATATTACTTTTCATCCTTAAAATTTCAACGTATGATGATTATGACTTGAGTAAAATATTCTAATCCAAATCACTTTTAAAAAAATATTTTGGGATTGCGTTAAGATAGTGAGATCTGCCGATGAAGTTACAAGGCTCAAACATTTTAAGTCAGGAGCAGATAGACTTACTTTTATCGCGTGGCTTAAATTTTGTCTGGTTCCCTAAAACACTTGAACAGGTTTATCGCACTCAATATCGACAAGCAGCTGCATACGAGTTTCGCTTTCGCGCACCGATTATTCTCATTTTATATAGTTTACTGAGCTTTGGTATTTTTCAGGTTCTTCCACAATCTGAAATTAAACTCTGGCTGATTAATTATGCTTGGGTTGGTGTAATTATTACTAGTGCTTGGCTACTCTCTTTTTTTAAATCGTTTGATAAATGGTTCGATTACTATGTTTGCGCAGGCTCAACTGCTGCTGTTGCCATCACGTTTACGCTCATTAATATTTTAGAAGGTGGTCAAAATAATGCCTTGCTGCATGCATCAATGATGTATGCCGTGATTATTATTTACGGTTTTGTTGGCCTTCGTTTTTATACTGCCCTTTTTGCGGGTTGGGTCGGTGGTTTAATTGGCTTCATTATCAGTATTAATTCAAACATCTCGATCGATTGGACTTATTTAAATCGCACGTATACCTTTAGCAGCTTTTTAGGTATGGCGCTGGCCTACTTTACCGATCGTCAGCATCGTGAAAACTTTTTACGTGACTGCGTTATTGAACTCAATCGGCTCAAACTGGTTAAACAGGCCGAATTACTCGAAACGCTTTCGCAGCAAGATTCGCTTACGGGTTTAGCCAACAGACGCTATTTAGATGAAGTACTTGAAAAAGAATGGCGCCGTGCGGTTCGACACAGTATACCCATCACCATCATGATGATCGATCTAGATTTTTTTAAATCGTATAATGATTCGTTGGGGCATATTAAAGGCGATGAATGTTTACGTGAAATTGCCAAGGCCTTAACGTCACTTACTTCACGAAGTGGCGATTTGGCTGCACGTTATGGCGGTGAAGAATTTCTACTCTTGTTCCCAATGACCAATGAATCTGAAGCACTCATTCAGGTCAAACGCCTCATGAATGTAATTCGTAAGATCGATATTCAACATCCCTCAAGTGATATTTCGTCTCAGGTGACTTTAAGTGTTGGGGTCGCGACCATGATTCCGCAAGTTGATGACAGTATTTCATCGTTTGTATCTCGCGCAGATCATGCACTGTACACAGCAAAAAGTAAGGGTCGTAACCAGTATCAGATTGCCAATATTCATGTGTCGGTAGAGATGAATTATTCTTCATCAAAAGCCTAATTTTTAGTTTTATATAATCTGTCATTTGCATAAAAACCATCCAATTTAAAACGCTATCACACTTAATTCATGCCTTTAAAGGTAAAATCGAGTAAATTATATGGCTTTAAAGCGATAACTTTTTACGACTTGATGACTAAACCTAGAATTAAACTTGAACTTCCTAACAATGCAGATAAATTGCTTCTGCATTCTTGCTGCGCACCGTGTTCGGGCGAAGTGATGGAAACGCTACTTGAATCGGGTATCGATTATTCGATCTTTTTTTATAATCCTAACATTCATCCTGTTAAGGAATATCTGATTCGCAAAGAGGAAAATATTCGATTTGCCGAGAAACACAATATTCCCTTTATCGACTGTGATTATGACACCGACAACTGGTTTGCCCGTGCCAAAGGCATGGAAAATGAACCTGAAAAAGGCATACGCTGTACCATGTGTTTCGATATGCGTTTTGAACGTACCGCCCTGTATGCACATGAAAATGGTTTTAAAGTGATTAGCAGCTCACTCGGTATTTCCCGCTGGAAAGACATGAATCAGATTAATGACTGTGGTGTTCGTGCTGCCTCACATTATCCTGAAATCACCTATTGGGATTACAACTGGCGTAAAAATGGCGGTGCAACGCGCATGCTAGAGATCAGTAAGCGCGAAGAGTTTTACCAGCAGGAATACTGCGGTTGTGTGTATTCATTACGCGATACCAATCGCTGGCGAATGAGTCAGGGACGTGATCGGATTAAGCTCGGTGTAAAATTTTATTCTGCAACTGATCCTGAATAATATTTTAACGAATTGCACAAAACAAAAAGACTCGAGTTTCAATGCATCGAGTCTTTTTGTTTACAGCAGTCATGACGTCACCCAACTCAGTGCGTTCGTGACTCACCTTGCTTGTGTAAAAAATCCTGAATCATCTCAATTACAACATCGGGTTTTTCTGCATGTAGCCAGTGGCCTACACCGTCAATACTCTGGATATCTGCTTGCGGGAACTGCGCTGTAATTTGATCCTGATATTCGGGGAGGACGTATTCTGATAATCCACCACGAATCAATAACATCGGTTTATTCCATGGCTGAATTGGATGCCAACCTGCAATATGAGAATACTGCTGTTCGATCGCATCGACATTAAAAAGCCAGTGGCCTTGATTAAACGATTTCAGCAAAAACATAATCACGCCATCTTCATGAATATATTGCTTCATGATTTCGGTAGCTTGTTTACGGCTCAGCTCATGCGGTTTAGCACGAACAGCGTTCAGTGCATTTAAAATAGCCTGATGACGATGCCCTTCATAAGCCACGGGACTCACATCAAGTACAATCAGATGCGCAATACGTTCTGGATATAATCCAGCAATTTTCATGGCGACTTTTCCGCCCATTGAATGACCAATCACGGAAAACTCGGCAATTCCCAGTTCATCCAGTGTATCGATCACGTCCTGCGCCATAATTTCATAGTTTATTTCGGCACTGTGTGGAGAAGCCCCATGGTTGCGTAAATCGAGCTGGATAATTTTATGATTGGTATTTAATGCCCGCGCAATCACCCCTAAATTTGACAAACTACCAAATAAACCGTGCAACAGCACAAGAGGTGCATTGGTTGTGGCATGATCTGATTCAACAATGTGGCTGTTTAATATCATAAAGATTTCCATATATTTATCGCTATACCAATTAGACTAGCTCGGCTGACCAACCAGATTCAAGCACCAACTACATATCCGCATCAAATAAAAAAACCCTCCGTAGAGAGCTGTTGTTTTTTACAGCAATGATTAGGATGCAAGCGCCATTTGCTCTACACGAACCTGTAATTTTTTGACGGCTTGACGTGCCTCATAGAAAGCGGTACTAACCTTTAAGGTGAATATCGTGACGGTCGCTAAATCTCCGATCTTTTGTTAGATGATGTTGAAGCAACAAATAACTGTACCCACCGAATTCAAGGGAAAAGTCTAATCACTTGCAAGAGTTATCAGGCCTTATTCTTTTTAGATTTTTTCTCAAATTTAACGATTTCTATCAAAATAATTCAAATTTTCAGAAATCGGCATCCCCAATTGTAAATTTGCAACGTGTAAACCAATACCATCTCCAGTAGCACAAAATTGAATATAAAGATCAAAAGAGGTAGTAATACTGGGGTCTATTGATGCATGTGTTGCAAAAATATGTTTTAGATTCGGAATATAATAATTTATAAATTCTTCTGAATTATTAAAGGATTTCATTGGTTTCAAATGGCGTTGAAATTCTTGTAGAATACTGATATCGGGTGGAATATTAAAACAAGCTACATCAACATACCATGCTTTGATTTCATTCATGCAAGGACGAATAACATCAACACCATTTTCTTTGAAATAATGAAAAAATGGTTCAATCGGAATGGAATAGAGTAAAGTTTTAGAACCATCAAACATTGAAAATATAATAATATTGTTCAAAAGTATTTTTTGAGGAACACCTTCTAAAATTCGCTTTTCAATTTCATCATAAATCACATCCATTTGTTTGAATTGGCGGTCATTCTCTTGAACATCAATAAAATATTGTGCGATTCGATCTAGAAATATAGTATCTCCTGAACCAACAATTGCACCTCGACACCAAAGTTTAATTTTTTGTTCATCATCATGCGACAAGCGCATTGCCCCTGTTTCTAAATCACACGTCATTGCTCGATTGTCTGCTGCGATCAATATACAGTCTCCCAAATGGGCAGATATAATCATGGTCATTGAGGTCGCTCAAAGATTTTACTTTATACTATTTTATGCTACTTTAAGTGAATAAAGACACATAGAGCAATAATAATGGCGGGTGGATCTCGAATTTTGATCAATGATCAAGGTATAACCATATCGACTGGCGGAAAAATTCTTTATCAGGCAGGACAACATAAATTTGAGGATGGGCAGCAAGTTAAAGCTGAAATTCCCCCACTACCGATTGTTAATGATATTAAAACTTTTACCAATAAATGGGATTTCTATGACCTGTTTTATGAAACTAATTTTTCAGATGTAACATATAAATTGATCAATAATAAAAATCACACCTATATTTCAGGCGGACTAGATGAACATGGGCGTACTCAACGTATAACAACACTTAATAATCAAAATCATGACCTCCTTATAGGAACAAATGATGAGTGGACTGTTTCAATAGATGATGAAAGTGACGATGATGATTTTCAATATCACTGTGGCTGTGGGGCACATGAAGATCATAATCATGAGGACGACATATAATTATGGATTGTTTAGCTAATATTCGATTTTTAGATGCCCTTGACCAACCCATTAATGGCTTAGTTCACCAACTCTGGGTAAGTTCAACATTGATCTCTGATTACGTCACGCCTGCCAGTGGCGAGTCTGTATGGATTAAACGTCCAGTCGGCACAATCATTGATGTTCGGGTCAGAAGTATGGTTACTGGAGAATATAATTCTCAAGTTAAAATACAGCTTGTTGGTGAAAAAACCATTTTTATTGTTCGTAGCCCTAAAATTTTACTCAAAGGCGTAAATCTTTCAGCCAAAGATGTCGCAACAGGTACTTATGTACGATCAACATATATCGTTGCCGAGGGTGATTATTTAGGTCGAATTGCAGATGATAACCATACAACCACAGATGAATTAATTAGAATCAATAATTTAAAAAGTGGTTCAGATATCCGCCCAGGGCAAATTTTAAAAATTCCTCCTAAAAAAGCTGAAGCATCAACCCCACCACTTGGAGTTAAACCAAAACCACAAGCTCCAAAGCTAAATCAGCAAGAAAAAACTAAAATTATCGTTGTCCAGCAAACCGATACATTACCGTTGATTGCAAAGCTTACTGGTAATACGGTTGATGAAATCAAAAAATTAAGCGGTCTTACGAGTGATAGATTGAGCCATAATCAAAAGTTGAGAGTTTATGATCGTCAAGTCGCACCTACGACAACGAAGTCAACAACACCAAAGAAAAAAGAAGAGAAAAAGCCTGTAACACCACCAAAAGTTACTCAAGATGCTTCTAAAAATAAAGAAAAAACTCCCGTAGCTAAAGTGGAAGCTCCTGCACCAGTTAATGCAAACGGCTTATTACCTCAAGCATGTGGCGGTGAAAAACATTATAAAAGGACTTTGGCTCGAATAGCCGAATTGCATGCTGTGTATCAACCATATGTTATTAAATTAATAAACACTGCATATCAACAGCTTGGTATTACATGGGTTATTACAGATGGTTATAGAAGCCCTGCTGCTCAAGGTAATTTGTCTGGTGGCGTGACTAATGCTGGTCCATTACAAAGTTACCATCAATATGGTTTAGCTATAGACGTCGTATCAGTTCGAAATGGTAAAATCACATATCTTTCTGATGGAAACCAATCCGTTGCAGATAGTAAAGCAATTGGTTTGGTAGGAGAAAGTCTTGGTTTAGTTTGGGGAGGGAGGTTTAAAACAAAAAATGGACCAGACTACCCTCATTTTGAATTACATCCTAAAGGAAAAACATGGCGTGATTTAAAGCCACAGCTTTTAAAACTTGGTGTAAGTAATTATAAAAAATTAATTTTTTAAAAGGATGATTTTTATATGATTTTAAGGATTTTTATAGCCTGTATATTGCTTATAAGTACAAATATAGAGGCTAAAGTAAGATCATTTACTGGTTTAGAAATTAAACAAAATTATAAACTACTACAGGTTATGACAATACCTGCAATTTATGAAAATGGAATGATTTTAACTAAATACGCTAGTGTTTATAAAGTAGATGATCAATGCGTTATTGTTTCTAAGTTAGATAATGAATCTAATTTTGGTGGTTATGAGGACGTAATTTATTTTAAAAGAGGGATAATGTTACGCAGTTCAAAACAAAGTTTCTTTTCTATATTTTTAGATGAGGATGCAAAAATTAAATCTAAATCAATAAAATATAGCGATTTCTTAAATGGAAAAGAGGTACAACAAGGATTAAAAGAAGATTTTATTCAATATAGAAAAAAGTTTAATAAAAATACATTGAATAAATGTAGTTAAAATTTAAAGAAAAGCCCAATAACTCTTGCACCGTAGAGGGCTTTTCTTTTAAATTCAGTGGGTAAAGTTATTTTTTACTTGTAACATCAATTAACGAAAGATCGGCAGAGCTTGCAACTCGCACTGATATTCACCTTAAAGGCTCATACCAGTTACTATTTGAAAGAATTAGAACAGTTTGACAGGCCTAAATTTGAAGCCCTTCGTTAATTCAGCAGTTCAAATCATCAAATAAGCACCATCTGGTCGAGTCTTATCTACGTCTGTGCATCCCTTTTAAGGTTGATATGCGATGCATGTGAGGAGAGATGCAGTACCTTTAGTCCTTGTTTGCCATGTATGTAAAGCGTAGTGCGGATACGACCAATGCGTGACTCCGTCAGTCTAATGGTAATACTTAGGTTATGTGTCATTTTTGAATGACAGCCCTTAGAGAGAGTATTGGGCTTGAATAGGGGGATCGGAAGTCATTTAAAGATTATCCACATTTTCAATTTCTACCGAATGGAAAGACATGGCGTGATTTAAAACCTCAGCTTTTAGAGCTTGGTGTTGGGAATTATAAAAAATTAAAGTTTTGATATTTGGAATCATTATGAAAAGAATTTTAGCAATATTACTTTTTACTTTTATAGCCAATGGCTGTGTAGCAAAAATGGCTAGGCCATATAACTACACAGGCGTTGAATTAGATAAAAAATTTAAAAAATTGGAAGAATATACTTTAACTTATGAAGCTGATGATGAAAATGGAGGGGGAGTTTATTCTGATGAAATTAATATTTATAAAAGCAACAATAATCAATGTGTGATTGTTTCTAAAATAAATGGAGATTCAGGCGTTTATGGAACTGAACGTATTTTTTTATAAATCAAAATTTGAAAATGGATATATGTGGGTATATAGCCATGCATCTTCTAATAAAAAAATAAATTACATCGAGTTAATAAGTAAAAAAGAAACTCAAGATGTATTAAAGAAAGACTTAAAAGTATATTTAAAGAAAATTAGTAAAACTACTTTAACTAAATGTAGTTAATATCTCATACCACGACTATAACTCTGTCGTGGTTCATTTATTTCTTTAACTTGCTCACTTGCATTTCTAACACTTGTAATTGCTTGCTCAAGGCTTCGTTTTGTCTCTTGAAGTCCGTTAACTGATTGTTCAAGTTCCCTACATGCTGTACTAATTTGTTCAAGTTCTCGTTTCGAGTCTGGTCGGTTGTTTTGATATTCTCTAATAAACTCTTGAAACTCTGTTTCAATGCCTGATTGTCCTGCTGTGTACGCTCGAACATCTTGAGTAAATCGGCTTAGAGTCACCACCATCATGATAAAATACAAAGTCTTGTCCCCCTAAGAGGAACAGCCTGCGCTGTAGAGCAATGTCCCATGCGAATGATCGCACTAACCGCTTATACTCAGGTTCTGATTAAGCAAGAGCTATGCCAACAAAAAGAGCACCATATCGGCTCTAAAACTGGCTCAAAATTTGTATGCGAAATAGAAGCACATGAAACATCTGCCCTAAACTTGCGCACAAAAGCAGCATATGAATGCATCTAACTGTCTTGATGAGTATTTGGGCTAGATGTTTTGAAGAAAAACGAGTAAAACTCAAAAAATGGCATAATACCAATGAATCTTTCGTTCAATTATTTTCTTGAATCTCAAAGCTCTATGAAATCGACTGCACTCGTTAAACGCTCTAGTTCTCAAGTGACCGATCAAGCGGTTGAAATTATTCATGAGCGGATTCAAAACGGAATCTATCCAGTGGGGTCGGCTTTGCCCTCGCAACGCGAATTGTCTTCGGAACTTGGCATTAGCCGTGCGTCGCTCAGAGAAGCACTCACGCGTTTGGCTGCCTTAGGTTTGCTCAACATTATGGCGGGTAAAGGTGCATATGTGACTGCGCTTGAAAGCCAGCCAGTCGAGCAATGGAATATCCAGTTTAAAATTTCACTTAAAGATTTTTATCAGCTTCGTTATATTTTAGAAGGCTTTAGCGCACTTCTGGCCTGCGAATATATCTCTGATCATGATATCGAAACCCTCAACCAGCATTTTCAGCAACTTAAAGCTGCAATTGAAGCACATCACTGGACTGAAGCTGCCGAGCATGACTTTTTATTTCATCAGCTCATCATTGGGTTGAGCAATAATCAATCCATTATTCAAAGCTTAAAAAATCAAACTGACTGGATGAAACAAAGTCAGATCCTGCCGTTTGTACAACCCAATCTGGCCTATAAAACTGTTCAAGAACACGAACAGATTTTACAGGCACTCAGTCAACGCAATGCCGCTGCCGCTGAAAAAGCCATGCGCTTACATATTGTGGGTGCTGCGCAACGTGCGGGTGTGTATTTTTCGAGTCATTCTGTTTAATATAACGCTGTTCAACGATTTCAAACATGGTGCAGTCATTCATTCATACACGCACCATTGCAACGCATCTGATCACATATCTTGAGTTTTTACAGATTTGGGTGTGCTCGAAGCCCATTTTTTCGTATTAATTCTTGATATTTGAATTCTCAAATAATGAATATATAAATCAAATATAAGCTGAATTCAACATATTATGAGTCTGCTCGGCGCACCCAAATGAGCAAAAAATGCGCATCATGCTTTTAAAATGAGCATGTCTATTTCAGGCGGGTGCATATCTGTATCTGATCACGATAGCGAATAGTAGATTCGATTATGATTATTTTACAGCGCTGCATGCCTGAGCATACAACGCTGACCGATATGTTAGAAATTCCAGCTCAATGACAATGTTGCTTTGAGTGGTTCACCAGGTTGTACCCAGTAATTGGTATAACTTGAAACGTAATAGTCTTTATCAAACAGGTTGTCGATATTGAGCTGTGCACGTAAATCTGGACGAAGCTTGATATATGCTCCGACATTTACGGTCGTAAACTTAGGTAAACTGGTGCCATTGTCAATGTAATTGGCGCTTCGTTTGCCATAATAATTGATATTGCCCGTGACACCGGCATCTTTCCCCCACGCACTGAATTGATAATCCGCGCTTAAATTTGCCGTATGCTTAGGAATATTTTTTAGACGTGCGCCTTTGGCTTCAACTTCACTTTCGACCACCGAGGCATCGGTATAGGTATAGTTTGCGTTAAGACGTAAATGCTCAGAGACCTGATGCTGTAGCTCAAACTCAAGACCATGGCTTTGTACGCGGCCACTGTCCACATAGGTGTCTGTAATTCCTTCGGTGAGTAAATGGCGTTTATCTAAATCAAAATAAGTCAACCCTAGCCAGCTTTGTGGCAGGTACTCATATTTGGTACCGACTTCCCAACTGGTGGTTTTTTCAGGGTCATACAGTTCATTATTTTTATTTAATCCCGTATTTAGCTCAAATGATTTCCCCCAGTTGGTATAAAAAGATAAATGATCGGTGGGCTTAAAGTTAATACCAGCACGCGGCGTAAACGGCGAAAAGGTCTGCGTACTGCTCTTATGATTTTCATAATCATTAATTTGCTGTTCTAGTCGGTTAAAGCGCCCACCTAATAATATATTCCACTGATCATTCAAAAAAATCTGATCTTGCAGATTGAATCCCAGCATATCCTGAGTTTCTTTACTGTTTTTGGTCACTCGCGTGAGTGGCAATACATTTACGCCATATACAGGCTGATAAATATTAATGGTCGTATTTTTAGCGTCCTTTGCACTTCTGCGCTGAAGCTGGTCGATGGTGTAATGCCCTGCTTCAACATTCGCCACCAGCTCGTGCTTGATCGTTCCAGTATTCAATTTTCCGCGTAAAATTGTCTGAAATTGCGTGGTTTCGGTATCAAACCATCGATAGCGACGAAAGCGATTTGCAGTCTGTCCATCGGGTTGAATCGATGAAATTTCAGTCGAAGTTCCTTCACGCTCACCCTGCTCATGACTCAGCGCGGTAGTCAGGTTCCAGTCGTCATTAAATTGATGATTCAGACGCAGTTGATACATCTGGTCGTTGATTTTGATATCGCCATCACTTGGTTCGCCTAAAAGAGTTTTTTTATTGACCACAAATTGACCGTTGACCATCGGCACACCGCGGTCAAACACGCCTTGGTTTTTGGCAAATTCTGTATCCAGATTCAACTGAGTGCGATCTGAAATTTTCCAAGCCAGCTGTGGTGCAATATAATAATGCTGGCTATCGACCTGATCTCTAAAACTTTGATTGTTTTCATACGCGAGCCCCAGTCTGTACGCAAGCTGATCATTGATTGCGCCAGTGGTATCGAGTGCTGTCCGGTATTCTTCAAGTGTACTGCCACTTAAGGTCAATTCACTCTTACGTTGCCATTCGGGCTGTTTGGTGGTGATGTTCATAATCCCCCCAATTGCGCCTTGGCCATACATGGCCGCCATTGGCCCCTTCAGAAAATCAATCGACTGAATGTTGACCATATCGCGTGGCGCATGGATGCCGCTTAAAGAACTTAAGCCGTTACGCATATAAATCGTGCCCATGTTTGGGTCGGTACTAAAGCCGCGAAACGAGTAATTGTCCCAAAAGCCACCGCCATAACTGTCTTGATAAACCACGCCATTCACCAAGGCCAATGCATCGCTCACGCGCTGAATATTATGGTTTTTGATATCTTGTTCGGACACATGCGATTTGGTGAACGGCACATCAATCAGATCGTGATTAAACTGGGTAATTGCCTGAGAAGATGCATGACGCTCATCTTGCTTTTCTGCGGTTAGCGTCAAGGTTGAAAGCTGCGCAGTTTGAACTTGATTACCTGTTTCAGCCGCTAAAGCCACCGATACCATTGAACTCTGGGCAAGTAAAATACTCCACGCAAGTGGATGAACATAAAATTTAGACATAGTAAAACTCTGTAAGACAAAAATTGGACAAAAATGTCGGAATTTAGATCAAAACAGGATTTACAGGCGGGGCTCGACCTTGCGGGCAAAGAAAGAGACGGCGCAGGCAAAATAGAATATATGCCATCGCCGATAAGAAAATCAGTTTAAAAACCTGACCGATCTCGATCAGCGCGATGTCCGGTGTCAGCGTAGGTGCAATATGATGAAACAGATGACAAAAATGACAATCCAGAGTTGGATGCATCGAATGCTGATGATCCGCTTTGAAATCGCTATGTAATGACATTGAAGACGATTTGACAGCAGACATTGTGGTATGCGATGCATCATGATGCATTGCACTGTGCTCAGTCATCTGCATAATTTCCACGCAGACCGGATTTTGCTGCATCGATACAGGCAATAGCGCTTGCCAGAATACAAGATTCTGCAACAAGATCACCAAAAGGCCAAAGGCCACACCCAATTTATGCATCACAAAAAAATTAATACCTAAGCGCGGCGAAAATAGCATAATTTTAAAAAAAAGACACCTTTAAGGCAGTGCGACAGATATAAAAAAGCACGGAATCATTAGATACCATGCCCTTGGGTTTAACTTAAATGTGGTTAGTCTTCGTTCACGCGCGCAAACTCTTCTTCGGGTGTTCCTTTCACCAGATGAAAGCGGCTATATAAAACAAAGTACAGAATAAAAGCCACATAAATCATTGCGGTGAGTAACCATACTTTCGGATTGACCATTAACCCAGCCACTACTGCAATTGCAGCCAGAACCAGAGCAATACTTGAAGTGACCACCCCACCCGGCGTTTTATACGGACGTGCAAGGTTTGGATGTGAAATCCGCAATTTAATGTGTGACAGCATCATGAGCACATAAGAGATCGTTGCACCAAAGACAGCCATTAAAATCAGCAAATCACCTTCATGAGTCAATGACATCAAAAAGCCAATGATCCCCGGAATAATAATCGCAAGAAAAGGTGCTTTGTTTTTGTTGGTCAATGACAAGCTTTTTGGTAAATATCCTGCACGTGAAAGTGCAAAAATTTGACGCGAATACGCATAAATAATCGAAAAGAAGCTCGCCACAAGCCCAGCCAATCCAACAAAATTAACAAAACTGGCCAACCATGTGTTTTGTCCATAAACCGCAATCAAGGCATCAACTAAAGGTGCACCTGAGGCTTTTAAGGCATCTGACCCCGCAGCACCAGCACTTAAAAATAAAATCAATAGCGCAAATGCCGCCAAAATCAGCATTGAGCCAATGAGGCCACGCGGCAAAGAACGAACCGGATCTTTGGCTTCTTCTGCCGCCAGTGGAACGCCCTCCACAGCTAAAAAGAACCAAATGGCATAGGGTACCGCTGCCCAAATTCCTAAATAACCGAGTGGTAAAAATGCACTGGCCCCAACGTTATTGCTGACCGCAATATCAAATAATTTACCGCTTTCAAAATGTGGAATCATGGCCACAATAAATACCAGTAAAGCCACGCAGGCAATTGCGGTAATAATGAACATGATTTTAAGGGCTTCTCCCGCACCTTTAAGATGAATACCCATAAAGACCAGATAGCATAGTAAGTAAACGCTCCAGCCACCAATCCCAAACAGTGACTCACAATATGAGCCAATAAACACCGCAATCGCCGCTGGTGCAATGGCATATTCAATTAGAATCGCGGTTCCGGTGAGGTAGCCTCCTAATGGGCCAAACGCGACTCGTGCAAAACTGTAGCCACCACCTGCGGTAGGCAACATGGTCGACATTTCAGACATAGACAAACTCATGCACAGGTACATTAAAGCCACAATGACCGTGGCAATAAATAAACCGCCCCAGCCGCCCTGAGCCAAGCCAAAGTTCCATCCCGCAAAGTCTCCAGATATCACATAAGAGACTCCTAAACCCACCAATAATAACCAGCCCACTGCACCCTTTTTGAGCTGGCGTTTTGCAAAATAATCAACATCACGAGTTGCGCCATTGTCTAGGCTTAATTCTGAATCTTTCATTGTATTCAATCACTCTATTGATCCAACCGACTTCATTCATGTTGCGTAAAAGCCCATTTCAAAACTTGACCGCAAATTGTGAGCAAGGTCATTTGAAGTCAAGTTGATTCATTTTTTCTTTTATAAGATCAGGCCAATCGGTACTTACGACGTATCTAAAATTAGAGTGAAGGAGTCGAATCATGACGGTCGAACAAAACGAATTTTTAAGCTCAGTTCAGCTTCAAATTCTTGCAGAACAAGCCATCAAGCAATATCCAAACGAATATCAAGGTTCAGTTAAACTCCTGTGTCAGTCAGAAAATGCCACTTTTTTAGTGACCACAGCGCAGGCAAAATACGCACTTAGAATCCATCGACCGAATTATCATCACTTGCAAGATATCGAAAGTGAGCTGGCGTGGTTAGATGCGCTTAATCAAAGTGGAATCGAAGTTCCACTGGCGATTGCCGATCAGGATGGTCAACGTGTGATCACCCTGAAACTGGCCGAAGGCATTTCGCGCTACGCAGTGCTTTTCAATTGGGTCAATGGCAGCATGCCCACCACCGATGTCGATCCGACCGCTTTTCAACAACTGGGACAAATTACCGCCGCACTACATCAACACAGTAAAAGCTGGAAACGCCCAGAACAGTTTAATCGAATTGTGTGGAATCATGACACCATGGTCGGTGCTCAAGGCCATTGGGGCAACTGGAAACATGCACCGCATTTAGATCAAGCCGACCACGCTGTGGTGGAAGAAGCGATTGCACGTATTTCAACTGAACTATGCCAGTACGGTGCCGGTGAAGATCGCTATGGTCTGATTCATGCCGATTTAAGACTCACCAACTTACTGCTGCAAGATCAACAAATTGGTGTGATTGACTTTGACGACTGCGGTATGAGCTGGTTTATGCATGATCTGGCTGCCGCGATTAGTTTTAATGAACATTTAGATGCTGCACCGCAATGGGTAGAGCACTGGCTAACAGGTTATGAAAAAACAGGTCATGTTCAAAATCATGATTACGTCATGATTCCTACATTTATTATGCAGCGCCGTATCCAGATGATGGCGTGGAATGGTTCACATGCACATACCGAAATGGCGCTTAGCTTAGGCGATCAATGGTCGAATGAAACCGTGCGCTTATGTAAGAAGTACTTAAACGGTGAAATGCCAGTCGGACGTAGCAACGCTTAAGTAAAACAAAGCACTTGTTCACTTTATCTGTTTTTTCATTGAGTTGTATTTCGTCATTTGGGGCTAAATTAGATATGAAAAGAAACATGCATTTACTCGGAATTGGAGCTTTAATTACAGGTGTTTTAGCTTTGGGAGGCTGTGCCCAAATGCCAAAGCACGCTACACAGGTGTTGGCATCCGAGATCAAGCAGGAGTATCTGGCACAAGGTCGCTGGGATGCGTTTAATCGCGATCAGCTCAATCAATTAATTGCACAATACGGCAAAGACAGTCCTAATTATAATCCGTTAAAACGGCCCTATATTGTGACTGATTTTGACAATACCTCGGTTTTTTTAGATATCGAGGAAGCGACATTAATCTATCAACTTCAACAGCTTGCATTTGCCGTAACGCCTGAACAGCTCAATACGATTATTCGTAAGGGAATCAGTACGCAAAATTTTGTTGCAGATTACAATAACAGCCAAGGTCAAGCAGTTAATATCGACAAGATTGCACCCGATATTGTGCAAAGCTATGCATGGCTATATACGCACTATTCAGGCTTAAAAGGTAATCAATCCTTAGCGCAAATCCAAACGAGCCCGCATTATCAAAACTTTATCAGCAAAATGCGTTATTTGTATGCGGCTATTGGAGATACTTTCGATCATGATGTGTCTTATCCATGGGTAACCTATTTATTTGCCGGAATGACCGAAGCAGAAGTACGTGATTTGGTTCAAAAAACAGTTGCTTGGCAAAAATCTCAGCCCATTGGCCCGGTGATATGGACATCCCCATCTGATTTAAAAGGTCAGGCCGGTGTGGTCAGTGTAACGTGGGAAAATGGTTTACGCCCTTATGCCGAAATGCAGGACTTATTTCAGGCATTTCAAAATAACGGCATCGATGTTTATGTGTGTTCGGCTTCATATATCGATGTGATTAAAGAAATTATTTCTAATCCCAACGTAGGCTTTAACATTCCAGACAGCCATGCTTATGCCATGGAACTTGAGCGAGATTCACAAGGACGCATTTTGCCTGAATTTCGTAAAGGTTATGATCAGACCCAAGGCAAAGGCAAAACGCGCACAATTGAAAAATTTTTGGTATCTCAATATGGTTATGGGCCGCTCTTCATTGCTGGCGACAGCGAAGGCGATCAAAACATGATGCAGGATTTCACAGATACGAAAAAGGTGCTGATTGTAAATCGTCTGCGTAAACCCACTACAGATATTGGGAAGTTTTCAGCTTTGGCTGTTCAAAGCTATGGACAGAGTAATCCGAAATTTTTACTACAGGGACGTGATGCAAACACAGGACAATTTACAGGGTCAATCAACAGTATCAGTTATGGATCGAGCACACCAAAAGCATTGAAATCTCAATAAATCCAATCCACTGAGTTATGTTTTAACCTGTGCTTGATCCATTCCGGCGCAGGTTTTTTAATTTTAGCCGTACATATAAAAACTACGCTATAGCTGGTATGCATCTTGCTTCATCTCTTGTATATATCGGTATTAAGTGAGATCTTCACATGTTTCAGATGAATACGGCACAACTATTGGGCACCAGCATGTGCAATCAGGGCGTGTTGTCAGCAGCTGCATCAGGCTTGAGTGATTTCATTAGCAGCAAAGGTGCAGACGTCGATCGTGTCTTTGGTATCAGTGGTATCAATCCCGAGTTACTGGCCAGTCCGACATTAAGTTTACAACTTCCCAATTACTGTCATGTATTAGAACAGGCCGCTGAACTTTCAGGATGTGACAATTTCGGTTTGCATTATGGTCAGCAATTTCAGCCCAAATCATTAGGTCTAATTGGCTACATCGGACTATGCTCTGCAACGCTTGAAAGCGCATTAGTCAATATGACCAATCACTTTTATTTGCACCAGAAAGACACGCTGAACCGCATGGTCGATTTAGGAGATTGCTGGCGCTTAGACTATCAGGTGCATCACGGTGCGATCTTAACCCGACGTCAAGATGCCGAATTGACCTTAGGCATGTTTATGAATGTGATTCGTGGCGTGCTGGGCGGGCATTATTCACCACGTGAAATTCATTTTGAGCATACGCGACCTGAGTTTTGGCAAGAACATAGCAAATTGTTTAACGCACCTGTTTATTTTGATCAGCCATTCAACTCAATTTTACTGTCAAAAAAAGATTTGCAGCACCCGATGCCCAATCATGATCCGCTGCTATTAACCGTAATTCTAGATACTCTTCGCTTACTCAATACCCATGTACACAGACAAAGCCTAACCGATCAAGTGCGCTCACATATTCAAATTGAGCTGAACACAGGTGAACCTAATCTGGAAAAAATTGCACACGATTTGGATTTGAGCAGCTGTGCACTCACCCGTCGGCTTAAACTTGAAGGATTAACCTTTAGTTCACTGGTCGATAAAGTGCGTTGTGAGCTTGCAGAGCATTACATGAAACAAAAAAATATCCCGATTTCCGAAATGGCATTTTTATTGGGCTACTCAGAGGTGAGTGCATTTTCTCGTGCATTTAAGCGCTGGTTTGGTGTTAATCCAAGACAATGGCGTAACTAATACAGCCGGAACACGCAATTAAGCGGTTCCGGCTATTTGTTGATTGATTCGATTTAAAACCCTTCAAGCACAATTTTGCCTTTGGCTTTACCACCTTCAATCAGGCTATGCACCTCTTTGAGATTTTCGGCATTGATCTTGCCATATACCTCGGTCAATGTGGATTGAATGACGCCATCATCGACCAGTTTGGCCACTGCATTTAACAGTTCACGCTGCTGTGCAATATCTTCCGTTTGATACATTGAGCGGGTATACATAAACTCCCAATGTAAAGAGATCGATTTGGTTTTGAGTGGGCTGATGCTCAGTTCGGCTGGATCATCAATCAGGCCCAAACGCCCCTGAGGTGCAGTTAATGCAGCAATCTGCTCCATATATTGATCGGTATAATTGGTAGAAAAAACATAACTAGGTGCCTTTAAACCCAGTTCATCCATTTGCGTCTTAAGTGGTTTTGAATGATCAATCACGTAATCCGCTCCGAGCTGTTTCACCCACGCTTGTGTCTCTGCGCGTGATGCTGTCGCAATAACTTTCAAATCTGATTTTGCTTTGAGTAATTGAATCGTGATTGAGCCAACACCGCCAGCCCCACCAATAATTAGGATACTTCGGTCTCCACCTGGTACTGGATCTTCAATTTTTAAACGGTCAAACAACATTTCCCATGCAGTGATGGTGGTCAGAGGCATAGCAGCCGCTTCTGCAAAAGAAAGGCGTTTCGGTTTATGCCCCACAATGCGCGCATCGACCAATTGAAACTGTGCATTACTGCCCGGACGGGTTAAATCACCTGCATACCAGACTTCATCGCCTACTTTAAATTCGGTGACTTCGTCGCCTACACTGATCACAACGCCAGCTGCATCCCAACCTAATATTTTCCACTGACCTGCTTCTGCTGCAGCACGTTTACGAACTTTGGTATCAACCGGATTCACTGAAATCGCTTTTACCTCGACCAGAATATCTTTACCGCGCGCCACGGGCTGCTCGACCTCAATATCCATCAATGCATCTGGGCGTGTAATGTCACCTTGTTCTTTATAGCCTACCGCTTTCATCTTGACGTTCCTCACTTGTATTGCGTGGTAGCATACCTTAAGCTTAATCACCGTATATACAGACAAATTTCGCACATAGTGTCAAAAAGGATACTGTTATGAGTAAGGTAAAACATTCACGCTTTAATTGTAATCCGGGCTGCTCGGTCGAGGCTGCGATTGGCCTACTCGACGGTAAATGGAAAAGTTTAATTTTATGGAATTTACTTACCGAAAAAATATTACGTTTTAATGAGCTAAAGCGCCGTATTCCAAATGTAACTCAGCGCATGCTGACCAACCAGCTTCGCGAGCTTGAACAAGATGGACTCATTATTCGAACGGTTTACCCGCAAGTACCACCTAAGGTTGAGTATCAGCTTTCTGCGCTGGGCCAAACCTTAAAGCCTATTTTAGTTGCTTTAAAAGAATGGGGCGATCAGCATATTGATTTGTATGGAAAACCACATCAAAGTGAAACTGAGCAGCATAATGAGCGTGAGCAGCACACAGAAATTACCGCTCAGGCAGGATAAAAAAAGCCTTATCGAGTGATAAGGCCTAAAGATTAGCTGAGTTTTAATCTTTGAGTTTACGAATAGATTGATCGAGTGCGCTCACCAACCAGTCGATATCGTGTTCCTGAAATGCCAGCGGTGGACGTAATTTCAGTACATTGCCATATGGGCCAGCAACCGAAGTCAATACGCGGTGAGTATTACGTAATTCTTCAATCAGATTCAGTGCCAAGGCTTTATCTGGCGATTTACTGTCACGATCTTTCACCAGTTCAAATCCGATAAACAAGCCCGCACCGCGTACATCGCCCACACATTCATGTATATCCATGAGTTTGCTAAGTTCGGCCTGAAGTTTAGCACCCACATATTTGCTGTGTGCTTGTAAGTCTTCATCATGAATTACCTTGAGAACACCTTGAGCTGCCGCCATCGATACTGGGTTTCCACCGAAAGTATTGAAATATGGAATATTATCGCTAAATGCTGCCAATACATCGCTTTTGGCAAGTAGACCAGATACCGGAATTCCATTGCCCATCGGTTTACCTGTGGTAATAATATCTGGCACTACACCATGGCGACCGAATCCCCAAAATGAGTCTCCAGTACGTGCAAACCCAGGTTGTACTTCATCGGCAATAAATATTCCGCCATTGGCATGAACCACATCTACTGCTTTTTTCAAAAATCCAACCGGATTTGGCATTACACCATCTGAAGAGAAAATTGAATCTGCCAGAAAGCCTGCAAACTTAATACCGTTGGCGTTCATGTCATCGATTTGCTGTTGAATTTGCGCTGCAAACCAATCACCTAAATCATCTGCTGCAATTCGGTATGCATCCGGTGCAGGAACCAAACGAGTTGTAGCTGCCAAAGCCTGACCAGAACCTAATGCAGGAGAACAGCCTGAAGTTAACTCACTGGTGCCGTGATAAGCTTCTTGCGAAACAATGATACCTGTTCCGCCACTATATTCACGGGCAATTCGAATGGCCAAATCATTGGCTTCAGAACCTGTACACATATACATGGCACGGTCAATTTCGCTTGGTGTTGTTTTTAAAAGCTCTTCGGTGTAATTCAGAATATTTTCATGCAAATAGCGTGTATGCGTGTTGAGCATTTTCATCTGTTCATTCACTGCCTCAATGACAGCAGGATGACAATGCCCAATACTGGCTACATTATTGTATACATCGAGATATTTATGGCCCGCAGCATCCCAAAGATACTGCCCTTGCCCTTTTACCAAATGCACAGGGTTACGATAAAATAATCGATAAGACTCACCGAGCACTTGGCTGCGTTTATCTGTTAATTTTCGGGTTTCAGCATCCAGTGCGGCTGCATGTTCTGCGCGGAAACTATTGGTATCCATGATGGTTGAACGTGTAACCATGAATGACTCCTGTATTTAAATAATTCAAAATGGCACACTTGAAATCGAATCAAATCGGGCCATGTCCTTTCGAATGTATATGTCACTGTTTGACTTATATTGTTCAAGTTTGTGAAAAGAAACTTGACACTAAAGCGCGAAAGTTGTCATTTGATGTCAAATTGACGAATTCGACGTATGGCTTGATTGTTATATACAAAAAAACGCCACGTGCATGAACGCGCGGCGTTTTGAAAATTCATAGATAAAGGTTTAAAACCTCTATCAGTCAAAAAGATCAAATCAATTGAAGCGCTTCATTACTGCTTCGACTGCATGATTAAATGCCTGTGGCTGTTCCACATTCGAAATATGCGATGCCTCCAGCACTTCAAGTGTTGAATGTACAATGTGCTCACATAAAAACTGACCATCGGCTACTGTGGTCACTGGATCTTGTGCACCAGCAATCACCAGTACCGGTATGTTTATACGTTGCAGTTGAGGGCGCACATCGGCCTCTGCCAACGCTTCACAGCAACTGGCATAGCCTTCGGCACTACCTTGAGCTAAATCATGACTCAGCTTTTCTACAATTTCTGGTGAGTCTTCAATAAAGCCTGGCGTAAACCAGCGTGTTGCCGCAGTTTGAGCAACCGGCGTTAACCCTTGCTCACGCACCAATTGCGCACGTGCTTGCCAAGCCTGAACTTCTCCAATTTTTGCTGCGGTGTTGGCTACAATCACCTGATTAAAACGCTCAGGAAAATGTATTGCCAGCCATTGTCCAGTTAACCCACCCATCGAAATTCCACAAAACGTAGCTTGAGGAATTTGCAAATGATCAAGCAATGCAATTACATCGGTACCTAGCTGATCAATGCGATAAGGGCCAACAGGTGTCGATGATGCACCATGACCACGCGTGTCGTAGCAAATGACAAAATACTTGTCCTGAAAATACGCTATCTGCTGTTGCCACATACTCAGGTTGGTACCCAACGAATTTGAAAAGATCAGTGCAGGACGATCCGCCTGACCGAATGTTGCATAATTGAGAGCAACATCCTGCGCCGTTAGTGTGTCTTTAAAGTGAAATACTGGCATATTTATTCCTTAAACCCGCTCAATAATGAGCGCAATCCCCTGACCCACGCCGATACACATCGAACACAGCGCATACTTACCGCCCGACTGTTCAAGCTGGTTTAAAGCCGTCGTCACCAGACGCGCACCAGATGCACCCAATGGATGACCCAGTG